>ERZ808040.40-NODE-40-length-121128-cov-28.903834_pt1 | contig 121128 bp, 146 predicted proteins | sample MGYA00380191_ERZ808040 | MGnify/ENA primary metagenome ERZ808040 (study PRJEB31490, sample SAMN06133395) | mouse gut metagenome | isolation source: J6 | host: mice | place: China: Chengdu | collected 2015-05 ...
CCCGCCAGCAAGGAGTGCCTCAAATGTCCGGAACCATGCCGCCCACACCCGACAAGCCGAGCGCGCCCACCGGACGCGGCCTGACCCCGAAAGAGTACGGGGAGAGTCTGCGACGATCGTTCAACCAGGATTTCCTTCGAAAGGCCAAGAAGGAATACGAGCGGCGACGGCGAATGCAGGCCGGTGGCCCTTGCCCAATCCCATCGGCAGCGGTGAAAGAAAGGTCAACGCAATGATCGGAAGCATGTCGAACACGCCCCGGAAGCCGACCGCGCCCACCGGACGCAATTTGAACGCAAGACAGTACTGGGACAGCCTCGAGCGTTCCTTCACCAAGGATTTCATTGAGGCGGCCAAGAAAGAACATGAACGCCGACGCAGATTACAGGTGGAGTGAACGGCTTGTAGGCAATCCGCTTGGCGGCATGGAAGTTATCGACGGGAGACGGCTGAATGGTCGGTATGGAACTTGAGGTCATGGGAATCGGTCGTATCGCTGAAGCGCATATCAGGCTTGATGGGGTCACGGTCATCGCCGGTGAGAACAACACGGGCAAGTCCACTATAGGCAAGGCGGCGTTGGCGTTGATCGACGGACGGTTCGACTTGGATCGGCGCATGACGGATGCCACACGCCGGGCCATACGACAGGCCGTGCAAAGCGGGATGGTCCCGTCGGATGAGGACGAGACATGGGCTCAGCGGCGGCAGACGGTCCTTCAGGTGCATGAGCAGACCGATCGGTTCATGGAATCGACGGACATGGATGTGGAGGATTTCATCGACGCCCTGCATGGCGAAGGCATCCGGCTACAGGACGTCGATGCTGTCCGCGCACAGATCGAAACCGCAGTAAACATGCGGTTGACGGAGTATGCGGCAGCCCAAATCGACCGGCGTCTGTCATCGTTGTTTGACGAGGATGCTCTGTCCCGTGTGGATGGCTACGGAGGAATCCATCGTCTAGCGTTACACACCGACGACGGGGCGGTGACGTCGATGTCATGGGATACGTCGGATGAACATGTTTTCGATGGGGATTCATTCGCAGGGCCGAACGCGGTGTGGGTGGATACTCCGGCATTGATTGAGAATCTGGCCGGTATATCCAGCCATGCATGGTACGGCCGCCCACGCGAGGATGATCGTCATGTAGCGATACGGGCGATCATGGACGCCGCGCACAATGCAACCATGGAAGAATGGCAGCCGGACGACAAAACACTGGAAGTCATACATGCAATCGAACGCATCGCACCAGTTTCGCTGGACAGGCGCCCGGATATGCAGGGCCGTCAGTTTCGTGACCGGACATTACATGTGCGTGACGGTGAGGCGTTGAAGCTGCACAACGCGTCCATGGGCGTCAAATCCCTGCTGATGTTGCACCGGCTTCTGACTACCGGCGTGGTCAGGACAGGCACGGTACTGATATTGGATGAGCCGGAAATCCACCTGCATCCCAAATGGCAGCTCAGCTATGCGAAAATACTGGCGATGATGGCGAAGCAGTTAGATGTCAAGGTGCTGGTCACGACGCATTCGCCCTATTTCCTTGACGCATTGCACGTGTACATGGAACATGAGGGAATGCTCGACCGGTTCCATGTGTACCTTCCGACGATGGATGAGCATGGCATGGACGTGTTCAACGAAGCCGATGAGGGCACGCAAGCGGATTACATGATGCAACTGGCGGCACCGTTCGACGAATTGGACCGCCTGCGCGACGAGGGGTGACAGGCATGGCATCCAAAAAACACGAGGCGGTGCTGCATCGCGTCAGGGAGCTTATGGACGGCCTCGACGAGGACACCACTACGTTGAGCAAACCGCATGATGATGGGACATGCGCCGATTCGGGCTGTACGGACACGTTTATCGAGCATTCTACGCGGGGTTGGGATCTGGACGAGTTCATGCGGCGTCATGCGAGATGGATGGACGCTTGCGACCAATCGGGAAACCTGAAATGCCCGTGCAGCATGGACGCATTGTATATCCGGGAAAAGGATGGCGTCCTATATTTGGTCGAATTCAAGCGCGACAGGATATTGATGCGCGCACCGAAGGCGGGGGAACAGTGCGACCATCATTTGTTTGTCGATCATGCCTGCGACAGTGGCGCCAAGAAAAACGCGGACTATTACCATTGGCTGTGCAGGAAAATGACCGACACCGTGCTCGCGTTCACCGCCCGTGGTATCGCTGATTTGCAGAACGGTTCATGGCGCAAACGCGCGATCGCATATATCGTCATCGACGGTAAACGCAATGGTTTGCGCGGCGCCGGCAATCCAGTCGGTGCGAGGATACGCGCCGCTGCTATGGATTACGCCGCGTTCCCCGAATTGCGTGGCTATCTGTTCGACGAGATACATATCGTGGACGAGCAACGGTTCCGTGAGAACATCCTTCCCCAGATGGCTCCCGACCCCGACGGATGGGTGAAAAATGTCCTGTCAAGATAGGAACCGGAGTGGTGGCCAGTATGGGCGGGATTTGGTCTGCTGTTAGCGTCTAAACGTGCTATACTGGTTTGTGCTCCTTGGGTGTTTTCGTTGACATTAAACAACCAAAGGGTATTTTCAGGGTGTGATGGCTGGAAGTTTCGGCTATCACACCCTTTTGTTGTGCTCAATTGTCGAACCGCCATCCATATCCGTATGCGCTGTCCTGTCTGTCGTTGCATACGGCGCTGATCGCGGCCGTTGCCGCTTTCTCGTGCCCATTGTCGCGTAGCCATTCTGCGGCCTGTTTGGCGGACTCGAACCGTTGGTCGGGCAGGGTGCCGCCAGTGCGGGTGACGGGTTTGGGTTTGCGTCCGCGCCGGCCAGTGCTGGAGGAAGGTGCGGATGCCTCTTGGCGTGCGGGTTGTGGTACGCTAACTTGTGTCGTCCGGCATGTTTTGTCGTGCCGGCACCTTCTCTACCACGGCCGCCCCATCCGACACATGTTCGGACGGGGCGGCCGCAGTTCTCCGCGTTAGTCGGCGGGCTCGATGGTGATGTGCCCACCCAAAGAGTGTACGACTTTCATGATCGTGCCGAACGATGGGCTGCCGCTTGGGCTGAGGCTTTTATACAGGTTTTCCGGCGTCTTTGTCGACCTGTGCCATGCCGCGCGCCTTGGCGACGTCCCCAAGTGCGGTTTGGAGCAGCCGTGGGTCGTCTGATTGGGCGGCGGCGTCGAGGTATTCGCTGGCGTCCCATTTGCTGATGTTCACCATTGGTGTTCCTTTCTGGCTTCGTCCAGTAGCCGTTGGGCGGTTTCGATGTCCTTGATCACCATTGTGTCAAGTCCGCGAGGTCCGCTTGCACGGTTTGCGCGATCCGGGTGGCGCGTTCCAGACTCAACTGGGTCAGGTAGGTGTCGCCGGTCGCGTAGCGGCTGACCTGCAACGGGGTGAGTCCGGTCTGTTCGGCGAGCCATGCTTGGGTGTGGCCGAGGCGGCGCAGGCGGCGTTTGAGGGTTTCGTAGCGGCGTGCAGGCAGGGTGGACCACGTGGGAATGTCCAATAGTGTTCGGGTGAACGTGTCCACGTCCATGTCTAGGGCGGTGGCGAGTTTGCTTGCCATGCCCAGGGTCATGTTGCCCGCGTCGCGGCTGCCGGTCTCGTAGCGGCTGACGCTGTAGCGTGCGCTCATGGACGCGGCGAGCTGGCTTTGTGACAGGCCCGCGGCCGTGCGCATGGTTTTCAATCGTCGGCCGCGGGCTAAGCGGGTCGCTTGATCGGTGTCGGGTGCTTTCAATATTCTTCCCTTTCCTTGTCGTCCAGCGTGTCGAGCTGGTCCTGCAATTCGTCGATGGCCTGTTCGGCTTCGGTGATAGCGGCCGACTCCAGTGCGCTGGGGTCGCGTTCTTCTTGTTCGATGATGCCGTTGAGCGTGTCCACCGCGTCTTCGAGTTCCCGAATGCACGCGTCCAGCAACGCTTCCTGCCGCGTGTCCATGAGGTTGCGTGCTTCATCCACCAACCGGTCGATATGGTCGCATGCCGGACGGGTGCCTTCGTTGATGGCCGTCAGGTCGGCCAATGAGGATACGCGGATGATGCGCACCTCGTCGATGGGTTCGATGTCCTTGTTGGCTGCGGGGATGATGATGGTGCGCACCCCCTGTCCGGCGAGGTGGCTTACGAGTTCGGGTAGGTGTTCGACCCGTTGGACGCGCCCGGCGCTGTGCCAGTCGCCATCGTCGTCGAGACTGCCGAACAGTGCCACATGGTCGAACAGCGCTTTGTTCAGGACACCGTTGGCGCACAGGATGCTGGCGGCGACGGCGAGTTCGTGCGCGCGCCCGTCCTTGTGCCTGCTGGCGGGCATGATGTTGGCCGTGACGCGCGTGGCGGGCCATGTGAATCCTTGCGCGCCCATGGCGGTGTGGATGCGTTCGCGTACGCCGCCCAAAAAGGCGTGGGGCATGCCGATGAGTGAGAAGTATGGCAGGCCGGGGGAGATGAATGTGACGATCTGTGTGGTGTATGGTTCGCCGTCCTTGTCGATGGCGGCGCACAGCAGGGTGGCGCTCTGCTTGGTTGCCATGATGGGCTCCTTGTGGTGTGTTTTCGTTGACAACCACAACTATAGCCCAATCAGATTATTATTGCAAGCCGCCGCAAAACATACGCCACAACAAAGCACGTTACGGTTCGACCATGCAATGCCACGGGCACCACTGACCGCCGCGGAAAGACAGCGAACGGAAACCGTCCGCCACCCCCTCGCCTATCGAGGCGCAAAACGCATAGTTCACAACACGCGCCGCACAGAACACCGTGACCCGTTGCGCGCCGGCGCGCTTCAACGAGACCGCGGCCGACTGCACATTGCCCCCGGTGGTCCACGTGTCATCGATCAGCAACACATGCCGAAGCGTGTCAGGCGCACACTCGCACTCCATCTGGAACAGATCAGGCGACAAGCTCCTGCTTTTCGCGCCTACCGCCCTCAGCTTGACCTCCGGGACACGGGGCAAAACCTGACGGACAATGCGATGCAAAGGATGCTCGATACCGGCCCTCGGGCTGTTCGTGGTCGAGGGGATGGTTGACCACGCGGTAGGCGCTACGCCTCCCGAGACCTCTTTTATGCAGCCCCAACGCAACACCAGCTCCGTGACCAGAATCTCTGTGACCGCCGCCCGCGCCAGCTCGGAACCGACCCGGCCCTCCTCCTTGTACCGGTACATGTACCGGGTCATCTGATTGGATGCGTCGCTGGAGCATTCCATTGGCGCGTACGCGAAGATGCGCACCATGTCCGCCAGCTGCGCCTTGTACGGCGAATGCTGATGGGTGCTGCATGAGACGCACACGGCGTACCCGGCGCCTTTTGCCCCGCCGCAGATAGGGCAGACGTGATCCTTGGCGCTGCGGTAGACGACGTTCTGCGCGAAGCTGCCGACCGTGGCAGCCAGTGACGCCTCATGCGTCACGCGAATTCCCCCGTTCCACCCCATTGTCAGGACTCCAATGGTATTTGCAAATAGTCGTCGTCCACCTGCACGAGCGCCGTATGGAAGATCTCGTTGATGAGCCGCGCCACGTCATCCACAGTGCAGGCAACAGCCACGTTGGGCTTGCCCAGATAGTCGTGCGCCCATTGCGTCTGCTCAACGACCCGTTGATGAAAAATGATCGGCCGACCATGCTGCATGGCCTGCCTCGCCTGAATACGCGTGCCGGAATGCTCCCCGGCGTCGCAGATGACGGACGCCAACCCGTAGGATGACATGACCGCGTTGCGCATAGGGAACGTCTGGCGAGTCGGTGGCGCGTCCGGCTTGAACTGGGACAACACCAATCCCTCGTGCGCTATGCGTTCCTGCAAAGCGCGGTTGGATGTGGGGTAGGCGCGGTTGATGCCGGTGCCGATGAACGCGACAGTTCTTGCGCCGGCTTCCAATGCGGCCTGATGTGCTGCGGTATCCACTCCTTCGGCCAATCCGGCGATAACGGTCAGATCACGATTCGCGAGCATCGCTGCGACTTCCTGCGCGAACTCCAGGCCTTGCGGGCTGGCATGGCGCGACCCGACAACGCTGACCCCGCGATCGTCAGGCAGCAGCAGTCCCTTGGCGAACATGAACGGCGGCGCGTCCACGCTTGCGAGCAGCAAACGGGGATAGTCGGGGTCGAAGATGCTGACAAACCTCAACTCAGCGCGCATCCAACCATGGTAATCACGTTCCGCTTCCTGTGCTGCGGCATCATATTCATGGCGGCGGTCGTCGCCCAATGGCTCGGGGAACAAGGCGAAATCCACGGGTCCGGCCTCGTCGAATTCACGCAACGGGTTACGTTGCGGGTCCAACCGGTTCAACAGTACCCGTCGCGCGCTTCCTTCGATCAGGCACTGGTTGGTAATGCTTTTCCAAGTATCCGGCCGCTTGCAGGCGTAGAGCAGCGTGAGCAGCGCGACGTTTTCATCGTCAAGTCGATTCATGCTCCACGCTTCCTTTCTTGATATATCATACTGAGACGGATGCCCCTTGGGACTGGTTCAGTCGAGTGCGCCCTCTAGGCCGTCGGCGATCTCCTCGATCGCCCATGCGGCCATCGCCGGACAGGTCCACGACACCCCATTGACGTCAAGGTGTAGCCCATAGGCGCCGAGGTGTGCACGCCACACGTCCACCGGGCCGGCCGTCTGCCGCTCGCCAGTCTTCATGCATGCGTCGATCGCCTCCAACAGTGTGCGCGCCGTACTGTTTGGCAAAGGCAGTGAGAGCCGTGCTGCATCGATGACCGTGAGCAGCACGCCGTCTTCGGTGTGTTCCACTTCGATCTGCGGGTCGGCAACCATGTGACCACCTTCCTTTTCTTGTATCATGGTATCCAGCTTATCCGCCAAGCCCGCGGAAAAAGTTCGATGGGCCGCCGCGGCGGCCCTTTCGTATGTCTAGCACGGGCGCCCTGTAGGCTTACGCCGCGTGCAGCTTGGCCTCAAGCGCCTTGATGTCGCTATCGGTCAGGCTGATGGTGTCGCCATATTCGTCGCAGCGGGCGAACACGACATTGCCGAACAAGTCCACGCGACCGCCAGGGTGGGGCAGGCTGAACGCGTACGGCAGCCCGTCGGCGGCGCCCATGTCGTTGACCCAGATGTCGAGTCCGTCGATACCCAACGGGGAGGCGTCCACGTGTTCGACGTATCCGCCGACCTCGTGCTGGAGGTGGGTGAGGATGTCGGTTTCCCCGCATTCGTTGACGGTCGTGGTATGGGTGTCCGCATGGTAGGTGAGGGTCTTCATGGCGTCGGTTCCTTCGTTGTATGCTCTTTGGTTCAGTTGCGGCCCGCCATGTCGGCGATGGCGTGGTCGATGTGGTCGGCCGCCGCGCTTGCGGCCTTGAAATGGCTGATGCGCATGTGCTCGTAGTCGGCTTCTTCGCCGGTCTTGTGTTCGACCAGTCCGACATCGATACCTTCATCGGCCCAGTCGTGACCGATCTGGACGGTGAGCGTGCGCGCGTCGTAGCGGATGCCGAATTCGGTGTAACGCACGTCGCAGCCACCGTGGATGTCCAAGGCGCCGATGCTTATATCGTCATTGGTGTGGCGTGTGGTGAGCGTGTTGTGGATGGTCGTGATGGTGGTGTCGTAGATGCGGGTCATGTCATTCTCCTTGTGTGGTGTTTTCGTTGACAAACACTACTATAGCCTAATCAGTATACATATACAAGATTCGGCGTGTCGCGCGGAAACGCGCTGCGCCCCACATACATATGTAATATATATGGTCCACATTCATCGTGCCCTCGTGCTCCCGCGACACTCCGAAACTCGCTTGAATAAACTGATTGGACTATAGTTAGTTTTGTCAACGAAAACCCATGCACCAAGGAGCGACACCATGAACACCACCACCCGCACACCCCACACCGGAGACGTCTTCTACCGCGGCTGGGGATTCAATATGAGCCTGAACGACTTCTACGAGGTCGTGGATTCCACGCCAAGCGGCAAGACCGTGACTCTGCGCAAACTGCGCACCCGCATCGTCTCCGGCGATGTGAACAGCCCATCCGGTTACGACGTAAGCCCCATCCTCGATGGCGACGACAGGTTCGCAAGCAGCGAGACGCTGCGCAAACGCGTTACCCACGGGCGCGTACGCATGGGCGACTGGACCGGATACGGCTCCCATGCACGCCTACTGGACCCACAGGAACTGCCTGGCGTGTGGGACGAAAACCACTGGGACTGAACAAAACACCGACACCACAGAGAAAGGGACGCATCATGAGCATCGACATCCTCAAGAAAGCCGCCCAGCACGGAACCCACAACGGCATCGAATGGGCCATCCGCCCCATCAACGCATATCGCCTCGTACTCAATGCGCCAAAGGACGCGCGCATCTACAACGGGTACGCGCGCATCCCCGAAACCTCTCCGCTCTTCGGTCTCATCGCCGCAGGCGGGATCGAGAACACCATCGGCTGGGACATCACCTATGTCGGCGACGACGGCTGGATCGGATTCGACACCGCCCACGCATGGGATGTCTGGGACTTCGACCCACTGTACAAGGCCACGCCCGGCGTGGAACCTGACACCGGCATGTTCACGCCCCGCTATTGGAACGTGGGCAAGGTCGTCGAAGAGGCGAAGGGACTATGCGACCGCATCCGCGAAGCCGAAACAACCCTCCAAACTCAACGGTAAACCCCGAACGCCTCCCCGCGGAGCGCCCTATAAACCTGTTCCTCCTGCAACGCATCCGACAACGCCCGGTGTTTCTCACTCTCCCCGATACCGTATGCGCGGATCAACGCCACGACACTGTGATGGACGCGTTCCGGATGCAACAATCGACTCATCCGCAACGTATCCACATACAAGTGGGGGAGGAAACGCTTTTTGTTGCCCGTGACCTCACGGATGGCGAGGTCGAGGAACATCATGTCGAACGGTGCATTGTGTGCGATGATGATGTCATCCGGTTCCAACCACTGCTCGAAGCGGCGCATGGCTCCCGTCAAATCGGGGGCTGTGCGCGCATCGGAATCGGTGAGGCCTGTCAGCTCAGTGATCACCGGGGGGATGGGCTGCATGGGGTTGACAAGCGTATCGAACACTTCCGCCACATGGTCGTTTTCAACACGCGCCATGCCGATCTCCAGCAGTCTTGCCCCCGTCCTCGGATCCAATCCGGTGGTTTCGGTGTCGAGCATGACATATTGGTGCAGGGGAAACGCCAACGGGTCGAGGCTGCGGGGATCACGGTTCACGTTCGCTGATGTTCCTTTCGGTCGTCCACAGCTTGGCATGGGTCATCGACGGAAGCGCAGAGTTCTCGATGGATCGCGCGCCATACCGCTGAATAATTCGCCTGTGGGTATTTGGCGGCGAACGCGGCAATGGTTGCCTTGACCCCTTGCTGGTAGCAATCATGTTGGAAGGCGCGCCAATGGGGGAGGACGGGCACGGGGAATGCCTTGGCACGGGTTCGCGCCAAGTTCGCACGCGTGATGGCCGTCTTGTATTTTCGAGACACGCTGGCCGGCTCAATACCCATGATACCGGAGATGTCCTTGACCTCATACCCGTGTTCGAATGCTGTCTGAACCCAGTTGTCGAGCAGTACCAACCATTGCGCAAATACACTGCGGATCCATTCGAGCGCCTGGTGCGGGTCTTCGGTGTTGATGCGTTTGGCTTGTTCCACCAACCGTTGTTCCCACAGGGACGGATAGTGCGCTTGGCTTAGAGACGCTAGGCGTCCGTCTCGTGCTTGTTCGATCTGGCTTCCCCACTTGTTGCGCACGGTGTTTTCCGACACGCGGAGCGCGGCGGCCACCATCCGCACATCACACCCGTCACTGATGGCATGTGCGACGAGCGTCCCTGTCAATCGTGTGATGTTGGGTTCCATGTCGAGGAGCCATTCGATCGCCCTGAGTGGGGTGGAACGGCTGGCGATGGCTCGGCTTTGCCGTCTTGCGGATTCAATGGTCCGCCTCGCTTCGTGTTCCGGTGTCAATTGGCTTCCTTGAGGTGTCGGCGGGCTGCACGGTCCGTGTACGGCTTGTCCATGTCGATGAAGTTGATGGCCATGCTGTGCTCGCGCCGTGGGGTGATCTTGTCGTCGGGCATGGCGTGAATGATCCGGTTGGCGAAGGTGATGGCCGCGACCTGTGTGTACGCGCAATCTTCGCATTTCTGATAGGGTACAGGGTCTTCCGGTAGGCCAATATGCATCATGTTGCATACCTTGTAGTATTCGTGTTCGATCCTGTCGATGTCGATGGGTTCGTGTCCGAAGAACATAAGGAGTCGGTTGACGCAGGCATAGATGGGGAGCTGTTTCCCGTCTATGTCGTATTGGGGTTCGTATGAGGCGTGGAAGAGTGCGCCGCGCAGTCTGTTGGTGTCTTGTTTGCGTGGCGTGGCCCGCCCGTATGCAGAGACGGAGATGGTGGAGTAATCGAGTGTTCCCAAGTGTGGCATATGTGTCCTTAGCTTTTGTGGATGGTGTTTTAGGCAGCGACGCCTGGGATGGGGACGCGTTGCATCTGACATGCGTTCCGGTAGGTGGGGTAGGTGCGTGCGATGAGTTCGAGCACGGCGTTTTTGATCCGGCTGGCGGTTCGTTGGTTGTCGGATCTGGCTATGATTTCGTCGTAGTTGGTGAGTTTGTGGCGGATGTAATCGACGGCCCAGCGTTCTTGCGTGTGGTTGTCCACGTTGTGTTCGGGGCAGGTGATGTGTTCGCGTTGGCGCCGGAGTTGGGCGTGATGGAGCAGTCCCATTGTGGTTAGGTTGTTTTCCGGTGCGACGGTGATGCGTAATTGTCGGATGAGGTCGGATGCGGTGTCCATGGTTGCATGGGTTCCTTTTCGGTATGGGCCTGTGGAGGCCATGGGTTTTGTGGATACGTTCAGTATAGCATATAGTGTTTTTGCGGCACGCCCCGAGTTTTGGGGAGGATCGCTGCCGCCACGGACATGCGTCCTTTATCCACAGGCTTACGCTTACTGCTGCATCATTCTTTGCATCAATGTGGATAACTTTTGAATTATGGGGACTATCGCGACAAAACTATGGGGACCATCGCGACAAACAGGGGGCTAGGGGGCAAAACCGTGGGGACTATCGCGAATGAAAATGGGGACTATCGCGAATGAAAATGGGGACTATCGCGACAAAACATGGGGACTATCGCGACAAACGATTCCGCCTCAGCCCTACTGCCGATTGACCTCCGGGCGCCCCCTAATAGTGTAATATAGTAATATATATAATAGTTGGCGAGGAATTCGAAAAAACGAGTGCCGTAGACCATGCTCACCCGCACCCGATATCGGTCATGTCAAACGTACCGGAAACACCCCAAACCCCTGTTCGCTTGACCTGCCTTTGTCGTGAGCTGGAATGGTGTGTTGCTATGGGGTCGTTCTCTGATTCCGAATCCTACAGCTTTGACGGCAACGGTATCGAGGTGGTTTCCATGCGTCGCATGTTCTCAGTGTGCTCACGTTGGGTTGCCCGCTATAGGCTCCTATGTTGGATTGGAAGCGTTGGGGCCACCGTGGGAGCTCCGATGGTGGGATGGTTGTCTCATCTGGCAGATGTGTCGTCGGTTCGCTCTTCGTTGCTTGAGGATGATCCTGAATCGGCTTCGGAGGTGGTGGATGGTTCGTTTGTTGATTGGTTGTTCTCGTCGTCGTGGTCTTCATGGCTTGTTCTTGCCGTAATCGCGTCTGGAATCGTTTTTCTTCTGCTCTTGGTGTTGTTTACCGTATTTGCTGGGGAAGGGGCTCAGAAGGGCGTTTTTGAGGGTTCTGACGGCATTGGGCCTGAGATCGGGGGGTCGAATGCTTCCGAAGGGCGCGGCGTGGTTGATGTCGAGGATGTCGATGACTACGGTGTTGCCGCGTCCTGAATGGGGGTCTTGTCGCGATAGTCCCCTCAATCTTGCGACAGGGCATGAAATATTGCTATGGAGCTGTGCGTGACGGTCTTTCCGTGTTTGTTTTTATCGCGATAGTCCCCCCTGTGTTCCTGTATCTTGTGTTCATCAAGAGGCTACTCCACTAAATAACCCAGTTTACTGGCCCCAGAAAGCAAGCTGGACGGTATTGCAGCAAGAATCTCTGCTCAACGTGGGGACTATCGCGACAAACCATGTTTTGGATCACGCATCTCCACACTTGTCAACGACGGCTTGAGCACCACACCCTCGCCCCGAGGGGGAACCGACACATTCGCAGCCGGATACACCTCCAGCACCTTCGCCAACGCGCGCTTGAACGTCGCCTTGAACCGGCTCATACTCGCAATCCCGTCACCGAACTGCTCATACAGCCATTCCCATGACACCGTGACCGGATGGGCCAGCCCCGCCATCGACCCGTTGAGCCACAGATACAGGTCATACGGCATCACGGAACGTCCGGCCAGCAGATACTCGCTGACCCTCGTGTCAAACGGGGCACTCTCCAATTTAAGTCGTTCGTACGCGTCCTCCGTCAATATGAACCTCGCACCCGAATAGGCACGCCCCCGCTCATCGTCCGTGTACTCGATGGCGCGGGCGAACGGCAGGTAGAGGATCTGGCTGACCTTGTTGCCCTTCCGCTCGGAGAAGCCTCCACGACGGCGGACGCTGATGCGCGCCGCAAGCAATCGTCTCAACTGCTCCTGCACCGCTTCGGCGGTCTTGCCGCCATGGCCAACGCCCATCTCGTCACATAGGCGGTTGATGGTGGGGATGGTGATGGTCCTCGTCTCGGGGTCCACTGTGTCTGTCCTGTGGCCATGTGCGGAACGTATCTGTTTCGCCATCCACGCCATGATGAGCCGCGGGTATTTGCCGTATGGGAAATCTCGTTCATGGGTCTCTTCGTCCACGCCCGCCTCGAGCATGTATTCGAAACTGCCGTTGCGTTTGGAGACGAAGTCAGTGCCGGGCGCCGGGGGGACGGCGGGGTAAAGGGTCGCGGTGAGAATCGAATGACCGTAGCCGACCTGTTGCGGTGTGGGTGAATGCGTATCGATGTCGGCGGCGAGTTCGAGTTGCCGCATGGTCATCGGGATCGGTGGTTTGCCGCTGTGTTTCCCATCGGTTTTCTTTGTAGTCACGTCCGCCCTCCCATCGGGTTGCGTTGGTTGTTTATTGTACTGGCCTATACCGGCATTACATCCATAATATGCTACACTGAACTTATCCACAAACCACGGAAAGGGTCACACATATGATCGACAGCAAAACCATCGACCACACCGGCGCCTATCTGGTTGCTTGGGTCAATCCCCTCAAAGGCTACATAGAGACCGTCATCAACGTCACGGGCATCAACGAAGCCGGGGACATCCGCTGGAATGAGGAACCTGATTGCCTACGCCCACCCTTCTTTGGCCATGACATGTTCACCCCCGGACTGCGCGTTGTCCCCACACAAGCTGTTCTCGATACAGTAAGCATCATCCCGGTTGAGCAGACACAGGGTATGACGCGCGTCATCCTTGATGATGGCGCATCGGTCACCGTCGATGAACCGGTTGACTTCGAAGCCTCCAAGCTCACCCATGTCCGCGCCGTCAACGGTTCAGACGTCTACATCCCATCGAGCGCCATCAAACACATTGTTCGCCCCGCCAAGGGATGACGTGTATGGGTAACGGAAAGAAAACCTCGGCCGTCATCGCGATCATCGCCTTGACGGCCATCATTGTGGGGGTGACCCTGAGCGCCGCCACCCGAGAGAACCCGTCCTCGTCTGCGTCGCCCTCTGTGTCAACCGTGGCGCCATCGCAGGCGAAAAGCACACCGCGGCAACCCTCATTGACCGAGGAGGAGCGACAGGCCCGTGCCAATATGGCGGTGCGGGTCGAACATGCCATGCGTGATTGGGGGACGGACCCCACTCAGCCAGCAGCCACATACGCGTACAAGAACGTAGATGAAGCACTCAACCAACTGCACGCTACCCCAATCAGCGGCAACCCGTTGAAAAGCCTCACCTCACTCGACATCAAGGACACATGGGGCCCCGACGCGTCCAGCGTCCCCTGCACTTTGGATATGAACGGCGCTTGCACGCAATCACCCTCCATGGGCCAATGGTGGGCGCATGAAGCATGGTCCTACGGAAGCCGTTGGAGCGGCGAGCCACAAGCGCGCGTGCTTGACAACGGAACAGTGGAGGTCGCGGGCGATGTGCGCGCCATCCTGTTGCAGGATGGGGACAGCTACCATTACGGCGACTGGTATGCGATCACCCCCGCATGGCGCACCTACCCGGTCAAAGACACCCTGACCTTCGATGCTGACGGACGTGTGACATCGATCCAGCACCACAAGTCTGATTATTGGTGGATCAACCCCTATCTAAACGAATGGGACGAGGACATGCCCTCCAACCTCGGCGACGGACACCGCCAAGTCATCCCCATCAAAGAACGGCCACGCATGGAACTCACCCATCTGCCGGCCGGACAGTGGTTGCGCGGCGTGGAGAACATGGGCGAGATGGACAACGTGGATTGGACTCTGTGGGACGCTGGGAAAATGGGCATCTGCATCGCGTCATGCGCCAGTTAGCGGCACTTATTTCCATGCGCTGTTGCGGAAGAACACCTGAGCGCCCGCGAACTGGTCCTGTGTGAGCCAACGGGTCCGGTACCCGGTCCAGTTGCCAGCGCCGGTACCGTCGCAGTTGCCCTCGCTGATGCGTATCTTCCATTTGCCGCCTTCCGTCTTCACATCCTCGACGACGGCGACGTGCCCGACCGACGTGTCCCCGCCCAATGCGCCACCCAATTGGCTCACTCCGTCCCCGGGGTGGGGAGAGCCATCCACGGTCCATCCGGGCTTACCATGCAGATTGGAGGCGATGACGCCACCGTTGCCCATGACCGTATCCCACCCGTCGTTACCGTGGATCATACCGAGGCGATTCCACGCATACCACACGCACTGATACCTCGACACGTTGTGTGGATATTTGACTTTCGGGCTGCCTTCGAACCCGTCACCGTCCTTGCATACGCCGATCGCGGAACACATCCACGCATAATTGTCGGTATCATCCGGCGCGCCGCCCGCGGATCCTGCTTTGACGTTCCCACTGGATCCTCCGCTGGTTGTGCTGCACCGCGTTGAGGTTGCTTCGGCGGTGTTGTCGCTGTTGGGCTTTCCGGTGAACGAAAGCCCTTCCAACCCCTTGTCATAGAAACCGCGTGCGGCGGTCTGCCGTCGTGGCCCGGTCGAATCATCGGCGCGTTCGAACCCCCAATGCCATGCGAGGGCCGCATCCTCTGGACTGGACGCCTCCCTCCATGACCGGTAGAGATCGTCACCGATGGCGCGCATCCCCTCGGCCTTGGCCTTGGACAGGAACACGTTGTTCCATGAGCTGTTGTCCTGTCCGACCCACACGGCCATGCGGATCTGTCCTTCCTCGTCAGTGGCCGGCCGCCCCTTGAGATCGTCCTGAGTGTTGAACCAGTCGGTGATCTTGCTGCCTGGATACCATTGCATGATTCCCGTGGCGCCGATCTCATTGATGGAATCGGCGCGGAACCCCGACTCCCATTGCACATTGCCCATCATTCCCGCGGTCGCCTCTTTCGAGAACCCGGCCTTGGAGAAGGCGTTCGCGAGACGGGCGGCAGTGCTGTCGCCTTCCAGTTTGCCGATGCTTGTCGTCGCAATGGTGGTTTCCGTGGTCTCTTCGCAATCGGTGGCACTGGCGTTGATTGCGGCGTTCCCTGCTTCGGTGGCGATGATGGTGCCCATGCCGGAGAGCATGCTGGTGGTCATGGTGGCCAGTATGAGGATTGGTGCGATCACTGCTGCGGCGCCTGCTGCGATCATGCTGCCGGTTTTGTGGGACATGGGGCGTTCCTTGTATAGGTTCGAGATGGTTTGTGGGTGGTTCCAGTATAGGAGAACACGCCGGGGGAAGAACATGTGCCATATGTGCTATACTGAGATTATCCACAAAACCATAGGAGGAAGCGCATCATGGTGTATGGCATCAACGGCCTGTATCCCCTTGATGAGGTCGTGGGCCTTGTCGATCCGACGGGTACCATCGACGATTTGGAAACGGGGTACGACGAGGTGGCCGCACAGTGGAAGCTCGTGAACACCCACCGCTTGCGACTGGGGGAGGACCTGTTCGATAAGTATGCCGCCGCTTTGGAGGACGCCGCGCACGGGGTTTCCTCACGGGCCGGCACACTGCTCGACCGTAGCGACCTGCATGACGACCTCTACCCCTATTGGGACGACGGCAGCCACACCTGTCCGACCAGCGACCTGTACGAGCAGATTTCAGGGCTGGAATGCAGCGGGGAGACCCTCGCGGAGAACATTCGCCATGCCCGTCATGTGAACCGTCTGCCATTGGCGGCCTGAAACACCACGACATACATCATCGTATGGCATCACCAGCAAGGAGCGGACATGAGAAGTGAAAAGATCACCATTCAAGGCAAGGACTACATTCGTTACGAAGCCACGCGAGACGAATGGCCTCTTACCCCGCGTGTCGGCGATTTCGTCACTTTGCGCCGACAGAACGAAGACGGTACCGAAAGAGCCGAATATATTGGCACCGTTATGGACATTTACGACGATCCACTCGACGGCTGCGACGTGGTGGATGTGAGCGTGGCCGACAGCATCCACTCTTGCCGTATCAGAGGGTGCGGCGTACTGGGGTGCGAATTTGAAGTCAAGTGCATCCGGCGCCCTGTTGAGAACGTGATCCCCGACCATCCCGGACTATGGAAAGACAAGAACGGGAATATATGGATCGTCGCCAAAGATCTCACAATGCGGTGTGTTCGTTTTTCCGGTGAATGGAGTCTCGACCGCCTCCGCCTGTCGTACGACCGATCCACGCTCAGCAAATACGCACCGTTCACGAAACTATCCATCACAGAAGAAGGAGAGTGAGCTATGAAGTATTTCACTTCCGACCTGCATTTGCATCATCCCTTCGTGGCAGCGTTGCGCGGGTATACGAAACCCGAATGGGCGCATCTGACGCCGGACGAGCTGCGTGATCATGCGAAACGCAGCCGTGAATCGTTGGCGACCATGGTGGACTGGCAGCAACACGACATGGACGTGATCGGCCATATTAACGAGCTGGTCGGTGAACGTGATGAATTGTATGTGTTGGGTGATCTGAGCACGGGCGGCACACGCAGCCTGATGGGCGCGTTGGAGCAGCTCGACCGGCTGCGGGTGCCCCGCTGGCGGCGCCACCTGATCCTCGGCAACCATGACCTGGACCAAAGCATGAACATGTGCCGGCGCATGATGGACACGTTCTCGAGCGTGTGTGTGAAGGGTGCCACCGTCATCGACGGGTATAACATCCTGTTGTCGCATTTCCAGTTCCGGCACCATTTCGAGCAGCCCACGCCCAGCGGGTTGAGTACGAACGCGTGCGACCCCAAATATGCGAAATACGCGTTCGTGGACGACTGTCACGGAAATTCGCTATTGCTGCATGGGCATACGCACGCCAAGGAACGCTTCGAGTTCGACAATCCGCGTGAATTGAACGTTGGCGTGGACGCATGGAACATGCGCCCGGTAAGTGAAGAACAGGTCATTGAGGAATTCAGCAACGCCTATGGCGTGGGAGAATAAGGAGGTGCGAACATGGCGACATTGACGATCATGCGGGGGCTTCCCGCCAGTGGGAAAAGCACATGGGCGCGCAAGCACGTAGCGGACCATCCGGATACGGTGATCGTGTCGTTGGACGGGTTGCGCCGCATGATGATGGGCAGCCTGACCGACTACCATACGCGTCGCACCGAACGCACGGAACAATTGGTGGCGCGCGCGGCGCACGCCACGGTCTGTGACGCGTTGCGCAAGGGCGTGAACGTCATCATGGACGCGCAGAACGCCACCATGGAACGCGTGCGGGAACTGGTACAGTTGGCGGCCAACTGTGATGCGGACGTGAATATCGTCGCGTTCACCTGTTCCCTCGGCATGCTACTGGAATGCAACCGCAATCGCGCCGAGGACGACCGGGTACCCGAAGAATATCTACGTTCCCAATTCAAACGGTTCGCAGACGGCATCAACACGCCTATGTTGTGGGTGCGTGTACCAGTGGAACAACAGGACACGATGACATGGAAGATCACGCCAACCGGAACAGTTCATGCGTTGATTAATCTGGCCGCCGCCTATGGACTGTACGAGGATATTGTGGATGAAACCGTGTTCCGCCATTATCCGGTCATCGGCAAGAATGCGTTCCTTCCCAGCCGCCGCACCAAGTGGGTGGCAGACAACGGCCGCGTGGTATGGGACATGCCGCGTGTCGCCCGACCGCCCATAACACAGGAATTCTATTGCGACTGGTTGGAACGTGGGGCACCATGTGACAATGGGGTTATCCGTGAAGAATCGCCCCTGTTGGACAGGATGTGCACGCAGGTGGAACAGGTAACCCTGCTGGACCATATGCGGTTCAATCCAAATGTACGTGTCACACCGGTCAAAGGTGAGGATGATCTGTGGGCGTGCAATTTCACCCGTGACGCGTTCCGCAACCGCCAATGGGATGAGTATTCGACCACGGCACGCGGCCTGTTTTTGAACAGCCAAGGTGATGTGGTGATGCGTGGGTTCGACAAGTTCTTCAACCTCGACGAAAACCCGGAAACCTCCTTGGAGAACGTGCTCGACCATATGGAATACCCCGTGTGCATCGAAACGAAAATGAACGGGTTCCTCGGGCTCGTCGGCGCACGAGACGACAACACATTGCGCTACTATTCGAAATCCGGGCAGACCGACTATTCGCCACTGATCCGCGATCATGTCACCGCCTTGTTGGATGAACGCGGGGTAAGCGAAACCGAACTGGGGTGCATGCTCAACCGGTTGCGGGTCACGCTCACGTTCGAGATCATCGACATGGAATCCGACCGGCACATCATCCGCTATCCCGGTTCCACCGCCATGTTCCTGCACGCCATCAAAAACCAGCGGGACTTCGCCATCGACCGGGAAGCGGAAAGCGAAGTGCACCGGTTGTGCCGCTTCCCCCAACCGGGTCGTATCATCGGCATCCCCGACCGGGACGGGTTGCGCCGCCAGATCACCCTCGCCCAAAAGGACACGGGTGAAGGCGTGGTCATCTACGGCGCCAACGGGTACATGGTGAAAGTCAAATCCGACCTGTACCGCCAGTCGAAGAGCCTGCGCCCCCTGTTGGAGAACATCCTGCTGCGCGGCAAACCCGTCCCCCAGGACGATTCGGAACGCTCCCGACTGGTACGGGCCGTATTGGATGAGATCCCACGCGAGCAACTCGTCTACCATCAAAGCGCATTCGACCGGGATGCGGTGGACATGACCCGCGTCACCCAATGGCTGGCCGACCACGGCAACGGACAGGAGACCGCATCATGAGCAACCATTACCATCCCAAACGCATCACCGCCGACAGCCGTCCGTTGCACGGTGTCCTGTTCCGTTCCCGCCGCAAGGACAACCAGCATGTGGGCGGGTTCACGGAGCGGTGCGAGTCGTTCCTGACCCGCAAAAGACCCTTCGAACTGCGCGACCGGTTCACCCGGTTCGTGGACCAAGGCAAACCGGGTGAGGTGAGCCGCTTCTACGTATCCGTCAACGCACGCGACAATGACAAGACCCGCACCGCGCTCATGCATCTGCTGATTGACGCGCAGGACGTGGACATGGCCACCCTTGGCCAAATGGCTGTGAGCGTCGCCATGCAACCCGAACAACGCGCCGAACGCCGCTGGCTGCTCGACGTGGACGACCCAAGCCGGATCAGTGTCGAAGCGTTGCGCCGGCGCATCGAACGCATCTATGAGAAGAGCGAGGCGCCGGGCGCGGTGACGGTCATCCCCACCATCAACGGCTACCATCTGGTCTGTTCGCACGGGTTCGACACCCGTTTGCTGGGCAGCATGCTGGAACAGGTGGACGTCAAACGCGACGCCCTGTATCTGTGCGCATGGGAAACGAAACCGGAGGATAAGGAGCAGTGAACATGACCAGCCTATCGACATTCCCCTTCAGTCAAGGATTCACACGTATCGTGCAAGATGCATATCTTCGGGACAGGTATTGGAAGTACATGGAGGGCTATGACGAATGTCAACGTCTTATGGTCCAAGGAAAGCGGATCCGGTTGACACGTAGCGTCGCCAAGGAATGGGGCCAATTAGACACAAAACAATTGTCGCCCACATGCATGGCGGCGAAACAGATTGGGTTAGGAGAGTGACATGCGTAGTTACCAGCCTTGGCTTGACAACCTGAACCAGGAACCCGGACGCGTGCCGTTCGCATGGTCGAACGTATGGCATTGGCATAACTTCTGGTGGCTGTTTTTCGCCGCCCTTTTCGCGCTCGGTGTTGCGTTTGTCATCATTAGAATGGTTGTTGACACGGTTGGCGCACGCAAGGAAAACCCTTCCAGCGGAAAGAGCCATGCGACAGCCGGAGAGAGGGTTGTCTTCTCTCTAGCGGTGTTCGTTATGCTCGCTGGCATATGTGCGGTCGCATCCGGATCTTTTGTGTACGCCGCCGGAACTCCGCAAGCCCCTTCACAAGCGGTGTCGTTCGTCCAGTATGTCAAGCATGAAACCGGTGTGACCGGCTTGTCTTGCCCGCGCCTGAATCCGATGGACGCCAAAACCGCACCCAATGGCGGATGGTACCAGTGCAAGACCGGTAAGGATACCGAACCATTGTTGTTGTACGTGGACAGGCAGGCGCATGCGTTCAGCTTGCAAGACCATGCTTCCAATCCGAACAGGCATGTGAACCCGGTGAACCTTGATAACTACCAGCCGATAGAGGAAACCGTGACATATTCCCCTTCCGGATGGATTATCGCGCTGTTCGCCCTCGCCGTGATCGGATGTCTTGGCTCCATCGTCGTCTGGAACGTCTGTGACAGTGGCGGCGCGGCTGTGGCTGCGGCGTGCATAGGAGGAGTAAGCGTAATCGTCGCAGCGATAACGAGCATCGTACTGTTCTCACCGACCAGTCACCAGTATGACGCGATCCCACTTATCGGGGTCATCGAGCAGGAGTCGCATGTCACCGATCTGCAATGCGCTGGATTGGACGGTGGCACGCCCAGTGTCGAACAGTACAAGCAAACCGGCAAGCAACCATGGCCCGCGACATCGGACACCCTGTTCTCATGCACATGGCAATACGATGGCACACCAGTCACAGGCAAACTCAAACTCATCCCCAACCAAGCCTATGAAGGCACGTCACTCGTCCATGAATCAGGATCCATCTACACGGATGGCCTCCATGAGGCACAACTGCTCACCCGGGAGAACACCATCTGGACACCAGACATGAAAGGAACAGCATGACCGGCAAGATCAAAGCAGTCCCGTTGCAAGCTAGTTTGTTCTAGTTTGCAACGGCGTCAGAGCCCGTCAGTGTCGTTCTCATGGAAAGCATTGTACGGGATCACCGTACCGCTCTGCGTATCCGACAGGTCGAAGACCTTATCGTACATGGATGCCATCCGCGTACTGGCTTGGGCGCCACGATCCAACAATTGGCCAACAATGGATTCGGATACCTCGCCCGGGTGTTGTTTGTCCTCCACGTCGATGCCCCATGTCAGCATGAGGCGATCCCATGCGTCATATTCATTGTCCATGTCGGCGAGCATGAACTGGGTCAATCGGCCGATGTTCAGATCACGCAAAGCATCGGCGTAGTAGTCCGCGACTATTCCAGCCCGTTCCCATATGTCATCATCAACGCGGAATGAGCCGGCGTCCACGCCATACGTGTACAGGTCGTGGATATATTGCGTGTCGTAGACGATGGCCTGTGTGGCGGCGAGGTACACGTGCAATGTCAACGCATACCGTTCGGGGTCCATGTTGTCGGTGAGGGGCTGGTTCTGCGGCACATACATGAAGGGGTATGAGACGGCGGCCATGGTGCGGGCGGTGTCGTCATTTTGCGCAAGGGGGATGGGTAGTTCCACGATGGGGGACCACAGGATACGGGAGTCGATGCTTTCCTGCGTGTCCCGTTCGGGGAGGGCCAATAGGGAATTCATACTGCGGCGCATGCGCGTGATATACCGGCTGGGGCGCTCCAACAGGAACGGCGTACCGGATGTGAACCCTTCGAAATCCCATAGTGTTGGTTCTCCGGTAGGGGGATCGTTCTCGTCCAGAGGGGTGTCTGGATGGGATTTTGGTGTGTGAGTCTCATAATCGTAGGGATCCGCGTTGGGGTTAGTGATTGACATGATGGCGCCTTTCTTGCCGGTTTTGTTTGTGTTCTATACAGCTGGTTGCTTTGAGTTGATGCGGTTTCGTTTATCCACCGCGTTCGTGGAAATCTTCCGCAACAGTTCAGTTGGGATGACATCCTCGACGGGAGTAGGCTGTTTCTCCCCATCAATGAAATAGGACACCGCGCCACGGATGTTGTCACGGGTTCCCTGCTTGTACAACGCCTTGAGACTCACCCAGTTCGGTTCGCCGTTGTCCTTTTCCGCGTCGGCGCGCATACGATTGAGAATGATGTTATTCTCGTCGCGAATGTCAAGCAGCTTCAATGCAAGACGGGCGGGGGAAGCCACCTCATCCGACGTGTCCGACATGGACAGCAGGAACGCACGGCTGAAACCGCCGACCATGTTCGCCCCAATGAACTCGCCTACTTTCTGACTGGCGAACACTGGCATGACACGCATGGAACGCGCCAGACGCAGTTTCTGATCGATGAGCGAACAAGTGGGGGAAGAAGGTTCGAGAATCGACCATGCCTCATCGACCGCGACGACGCCATCACGACCCTCGACCGCACTGAACGCGCCCGAAACAATCATGAACATTGCCCATTGTTGGATGCGTCCGGTCATGCTGGCCCGCGCGTTCGCGTCCGGGACGATGTTGCGGCTTCCGGCGTTGACCAACGTCCAACCTTCGGAGACACGCAACGGCTGGATGCCGTCCTCGGTGCCGAAGATCAAGCGCAGGAACTGGTTCGCGTTCAGGGCACGGCGAATCTTGTCGGCCATCGCCAGTGTATTCGCAGGCAGGATGTTGCCGTCGGGCAGATGCTCGGGGTCTATGCCCCTCTGCTGGTAGTCGAGGTAGTCTTGTGCGGCCCGCGCGACCATGGTGCCGCAGCATTGCATACCACGGCTTGCACCGTATTTGAGCATGCATGAGACAGCGAGCTCGTCCTCAACGTTATTGTCGGACATTTTGAGAATGTCGGCGATCATCGTCGTGGCCGTCTGCAATGCCTCATCCTGATTCGGAATGACGTTGAACGGGTCGAACGTGCCATTGGCGACATCCGAATCCAAGCGGATGACGGTGCCGCCGATCGCAGTGACGGCATCTTCGAAATCGTCGCCCTTCTTGGGATTGAACAGTACTACGGGCGTGTGGTTGCCGTCGGGGGTGAGGATCTGCGACCATTCATAGCACAATTTCGTCATCAGCATCGATTTGCCAGACCCTGTGTCGCCGATGATGAGCATCGCGGGGCGTTTGTCTTTGGTTGCCGCAACTGATGTGTCGACATAGACGGGTTGACGGTTCGCTTCTGTAAACCCCACCAACGCGCCTTTACTATCCCCCGCGACCGCGAGGGAACTGGCACCACCGCCGGATACGCAGGTGCTTGACAGATGCCGCTCATAGGGGACGAGCCGCACATCGGAACATGCCTGCATGCTTTTGAATGCCATGAGCTGTTGGTTCGCGGAGTTCATGGCGACAAACTCCACATATGGTATGTTGTCGAGGTTTCTGGCGGCGCGATCGGCTCGTCCGGCGACGCATGCGAATACACTTGTATCGATCAGGGTGGGTGGTACAGAACGAAGCCGGTACGAGTCATCCCCCGCATACAGGTTCTCCTGAGCGTCGAGCATGTCTCCGGTCGCTTCGCGTCCTTTCTCGCTACGGCCTTGAATGCTTTCGTCTAAGGAACGTTTGTTGAGGCGGATTTCCTGGGCGGTAACCTCAGCTGGTTCGACGATGCCACGAATGCTCAACGCGAGGGCGCTGGCGCCTCCTCCACGGGCGGATGCCATGAGACGCGCTATCCACAAGCTATCGGGGGTTTCAATGGGTGTATGGTCGAATCCGGTTGATTTCAGGGTACACATGGTCGCCGGATATTCACCGTCAATGAGCCATTCTGGACAGTCCACCCCACGATCGTACAAGTTCTTCGCTTCCTTGCAGCGTCCCTCGTTGGGGAAAAAATGCATATGGTCGTATTCGGCTATGACAGGCAGACCGTTGGAGGTGGGACGGCTTATCCACCATGTCTCCATCTGGTTGCGAATATGCTCGAACTCCTGCGGGTCCATGACACTGAACGGTCTGAGCCCGGCGTTGCGCATGATGCCCTCGATGGTCTCCTTGTCTTCGAGGTAATCCTCGAATGGCTGGCAGCCGTTCGCAATGGAGAAAGCAACGGAGTCCAGCCAATCCATACCCCTATTGAGCATGGAACGATGACGGTCATGTTTTGTCAGACGGCCGGACGGGGTGAGTTTGACACCGATGACGGCGAACTGCCGTCGGGTGAAATAATCACCGTATGCGTGTGCCTGCTCTTCGCCAATCGCGGTGTTGCGTTCGCTGCGTGGTGGGCGGTAGCGCATACTCGTGGAACTAGTCAAGAGATGGAATTCGCGGTAATAGCGTCTAAGCAGGTATCGGCGTTTCGTCGCGGCTTTGGGCACAAGGGATGCGAGCCCCTCGAAGAAGGTCTGCAATTGCTGTTTGGTGTCGATGCGATGCCGGTTGTCCGCACCGTCAAGCAATCCCTCTGTCTGTGGTATTTGCGCATATAGCCAGACGGCTCCCTCTGGTGTTGCACTGCGCAGCATGCCGTATCGGCTTGACGGCGCGATATAGCTTTCCGGCCTGTTTTGAGTTTTCACCATATGGTCCCTTGGTTTTGTGGATATGTTCAATTTAGCACATATGATGTTTTTTGTGGGCATGTTCAGTCCCGTGGTATACTGAACCTGTCTGCAAACCGACGGTTCCGGCCGTGGAAAGGAGCATCATGGCAACCTCGCTCATGGAGAGACGCACCGTATTCATGCGCGTCGGAGAAGACCGGCTGGGAAAAGACTCAGTACGTTTGGACAAGGACACCATCGCCCGGTACAACTGGGAAGGTGGCCCAACCTATTTTGACGCAATTATGAAACACGCACGGCAGAATAATGGTAAAGTCCTGATCCCCTTCAACAGCATCGCATCAGCCCGCAATATCAAGTTGTGCACTTATTTCGTCATGTGGAGAAAGCTCCCGGACGGCGATGAATACATCAGCGGATCAATCTATGATGCGGGCAAAGGCTACCTGAGAGGCATGGATGATGGAGACAAATACACAGCACCCCCCGAGTTCCTTGCTCCGAAAGCGACCCGGTGGGTGAAATTATTCAATCTGAAGCGGGGACGGAATTTCCCGTTCGACGATTACATGAAGGACACCTACAGGTCCTCCGATGTCGAAGTGGTGTCAATGCCTTTGATGGAGTGTCTGGAGAACAGCAAGATGTCCGTCATTTTCGCGATGAGAAAGGAAGATTAGCATGTCACGTGGAGTCATGGAAAGCCGTCGAGTCCATGTCGAGGTGACGCGAAGACTTCACCAGCCCATCGAGGTCACGCGACCCGATGGCATCTTCGGATTGGGAAGGACAGTGTTCGTCATCCTTGACCGCGGCGATGATGGTTGGCGAGTGAGCCGTGTGGACATGTCCTCATCCAAATACATGAACATCAAGGGACCATTCAACCGGGCGTATGGTTTCGACCTGGAGCAGAATCCGGAATTGCGGCGCATCGTCGAGGAGATTGTGGCGCAGGTCGATCAGGATGTGCGGTCTCATGAGGCCACGTTAGAAAAGCAGTCGTAGCCGCACGGCTGTCTATGCCTTCGGGCAAGCAGTTTTGTCTGTGATGGAGAGCAGGCTTGCACGTCGTCCGGTCTCGAAGTACCGACGTTGACCATCTTTGATCACCGACCCCGTTATCCGCTTGTTCAGGAATTCTTCGAGGTCCATGACGCCATCGGGTGTATGCACCATGTAATCCGACGGGTCGAAGCCTTGGAGTTCCCGAACATTGTCGAGTTTGACCCAACTGCGCCTCGGTTCCATTTCGGTGCTGATCGGCTGGTAGGGGTCGGATCGTTTCCAAGTCTTTGGATTGTATGGAGTGCCGCTGCCGACGATATCCGCGCATACCATAAGTGGTGTCGCACTGCTTGCGAAGACGATGCTCCGGTTCTTTTTGGTTGCCGCCTTCATGCCACGGTTCGACACCCATAGGAGTCTGCCATCATTCTCGTTGGCTACATGCAGGAACTCGCGCATCAATGGCTCGGGGGGTATGTATGCCTTCCCCGGCCTCATCACCGGACTGATGACGACGAGCAGGGTGTCCCCGAGTAGGGGTGTGGTCTGTGGAGTGTTGTGTGTCGTGGTCATGCCTCAATTGTATCTTTTTGCACGAGTTCAGTATAGCACCGCGTGTCGCGTCCGATAGCGAGAAGGTTTTCCCACTCAATGCCCCGGCTTGGTTTCCACGCCTATATACGTCTGCGACGACAGACATATATGCTATACTGACATTATCCACAAAACAACCTTATGGACCGAGAAGGAACCACACCCATGACCGCACCACACCGACAGCCCGCCCTCGATCGCATCAAGGCCAACGCTGAACAATCACAGTCACAAGCCGAGCCGATCACGATGCATATCCCACCCATCACGGAATATCAGCGCACACCATTGCAGATCTGCGAACACACCATCCGCAAACTCAACCGCACCATCGCCGCATACGAAGACCTGCGCACCCAACTCGTCGCCATGAACCTCAAAAGCAATGTGCTGCAACCCGGCGACAAATACCATGTCCATTACGATGATTCCACGAACATCCCCGAATGGATCAAAGGAGTGGACGCGCAACTCAACCAGTTGAGGACAAAACTCGCGGTATTCAAATTCAACGCAGGGGATCCATGCGATTTTCTTCCCATGGGCGACAGCACGCTCTCTCCGGATTTTGACCTACGTTCCATCACCCTCAAGGAACGCGGGTACGATGACGCTTACATTCGCCATGACCTCGACCGCTTGCGCCGTACCGGCACAGGAGTCGAAACCGTGGTCCCGAACTAGGCCCCCATTGATGTGATCGATCGTACTGGGGCATTGCATGAATTACAGTGAGCTCGCGTGGTTGTTGTTGGAGCAGCGACGTCCGGTGGATGAGGTGTGCAAGCGTACCGGGTTTCCCCGTGCGCTTGTGGAGCGTATGGCCGGTGACATGGAGAAACAGCAGGCCATCAAGCAAGCGGAACGGGCCGTCCGGAAGGCGGAACGGCAAGTGGAATTGGCTGCGATCCGCATGGAACGCGGCTGCCCCATGTGCAACACCGGGTATGCGAACGTGGTGGCGACCTGTTTCCCGCAGTATTCGAACGTGCAGGAGTTCACGGACAAGCCGGTCGATTTCTTCATGCAAGCCACCTGTTCGAACCATAGGTGTCCGATGCAGACGTTGCAGCCCATGCCAGACGAGCATACCGCCATCGAATACTTCAAGAACGGATGGTCATGGAAGCCGGCAACAGGGTATGCGCAGCTCACTCCGCTCGGCCAGGAATACGTGTTCAAAGACCTGATGAAACGGGGATACACGGCTGGCGAACTCAAACAGTTGGGCTTCAAACCCGACATGGTGGACCGGCAGTTCATGATCCGTGACCTCGACCGCATGGTGTACGAGGGCGTGGACACCGAACTCATGTGCCCCAACTGCGGGCGCAAGGGCGAATACCGCAAAGCAGTCAACCCACACACGCACCGCAAGGACTGGACGTGCTGGTGGAGAGTCGGCTGCCCATATTGCAAGATGCGGCTCAAACACTCATTCCCCACACAGGAGGAAGCACAAACCGCGTGGGAAAACGGGCAACTCGACCAACAACCAAACATGACAGATTAACAGAAAGGAATCATCATGATTACCGGCACCATCATTGCAGCGACTATCGTGTTGCTGCTCATCATCCTTCTCTGCATGGGGTACGTGTCCGCGCCCCCGAACAAGGCGATCATTATCACCGGGTTGGGCAAGCAACGCACCCTGATCGGCAAGGCGGGGTGGATGATCCCGTTCTTGGAGAAGAAATCCTATCTGGACATCGAACAATTCAACGTGGATGTCGTCACTTCTGATTTCGTACCCACGCTCGATTTTATCAATGTGAAAGCTGACGCCGTGGTGAAAGCCAAGATCGGCACCACGCCGGACATGATCGCCGCGGCAGCACAGAATTTCCTCGGCTGGAAGACCAAAGACATCGCCGACTCCGTGCGTGACGTGCTGGAAGGCAACCTACGTGAGATCATTGGCAAAATGGATTTGAAAGCCATGGTCAACGACCGGCAGCAGTTCGCCGAACAAGTGCAGGACAACGCGGCGCCGGACCTGGCGAAGATGGGTTTGCAGATCATCGCGTTCACCGTGCAATCATTCAAGGACGATTCCGACGCGATCAGGAACCTCGGCATCGACAACATCGTCACCATCCAGAAGGACGCGGCCAACGCGAAAGCAAAAGCCGAGCGGGAGATGGCCGAGGTCAAAGCCGCACAACAGCAAGCCGCGAACGAAGCACAGGTAGCGTCCGACTTGGAGATCGCGCAGAAGCAGAACGACCTCGCCATCCGCAAGGCCGAGCTCAAAAAGCAATCCGACGTGGAACAGGCACGCGCCGACGCCGCCTACGACATCGAACAACAGAACCAGCGCAAGGAAATCGAACGCACCACAGCGGAAGCCGAAATCGTCAAACAGACGAAACAGGCCGAAGTCAAGGAACGCGAGGTGAGCGTCAAGGAGCAGGAGCTCAACGCGACCGTGCGCAAACAGGCCGAGGCCGACAAGTACGCCGCCCAACAGCAGGCCGAAGCCCAGCTCATCGAACGTCAACGCCAAGCGGACGCGGAACTCTACGAAGCCCAGCAGAACGCCGAGAAGCAGAAGGCGGAAGCCGAAGCGGCCCGCTACGCCGCCGAACAGGAAGCGGCAGGCGTCACAGCGAAGGGTGAAGCTGAAGCGTCAGCAATCCAAGCACGACTCAACGCAGAAGCCGAAGGTCTGTCCAAGAAAGCGGATGCGATGAAGAAATACGGTGAGGCCGCCATCGTGCAAATGCTTGTCGAAGCATTGCCAGAGGTCGCTAAGAACGTTGCCGCCCCATTGGCGAACGTGGACACGATCACCATGTACGGCGAAGGCAACGGCGCGCAGATGGTTGGCGACATCATGACCACCATGAGCAAAGTCAGTGAGGGCATGGGTTTGAACATCCCCGAACTGTTGCAAGCCACTCTCACCGGACGTGCAGCAGGCAACGCGATCGGTCAGGAACTCACGGACACAAAAACCACGCCCACTCCTACGGCGAGCCAGCCGGACAAGTGATTGTTCCGCTGACCTGATTGGGGGCCATACCTTTTTTGGTATGGCCCCCAATCCTGTTTGACATGTTGCTCAGCTGATGCTGAGATGCACTTGTTTGCCCATGGCGCGGGCAATCCTATCCAATGTCCTCATGGACGGATTGGTGTTGCCTCGTTCGATGCGGATGATCGTGTTGCGGCTCAAACCGCTTCGTTCCGCAAGCTGATCCTGTGTCAGATGGGCTTGTTCGCGCGCGCGTGAAACAGCAACAGCGGCGTCGAGGCGTCGGCATTCCTGTTCATACAGTTGCGCCACTTGCGGGTCGAGGAGCTGTTCGTTCAACAGGTCGTCGAAGCTGGTGAGGGGCATGGTTTCATCCTTCCTGCTTATAGAGCTTGTAGAAAGTTTCCGCTTTCCGGATTTCGCTTTTCGGTGTCTTCTGGGTTTTCTTGGTGAAACCGTGGGTGATGATGTAATGATCGTGTTCGGCGTGGAAGTAGCAGGCGCGTTGGATGTTGTTGGCGAATTGTGAGCGTATCTCCCATATCTCACCTTCCAAGTGTTTCACCCATTGTTGTCGTGTGGCTTCGGCCAGTCCGTGTTCTTCGATTTTCTTGATGGTCGCCAGTAGTTTCGCGCGGTCTTTTGCCGGTAGGGTCATGAGGAAAACGCGGAATGGTGTTGTTCCGTCCTTTTTGGTGTAGGCGTCGAAGTGCAAGGCTTTCACGCCACTAAATGTAACATATTTGTTGCAAACGGTCAACAGGTGTTAAGCGCTGCGGCGGCATCACCTGCGAAAGTGATGCCGCCGCAGCGCCCCCTTCCACGAAGCACACTGCTTTCGACACATACTTCACAGCTGGGTCCGGCTACGACAAAATCGGCATGATCATCCGAGTGCACGATGCAGGTCTATGCCGTTTACGAATGAGTCAGCCCAATGCCTAATGCGACAATGGCAGTGATGAGACAGCCGGTCGCAAGCACACCCGCGACCGTTGCAATGATGCGATAGGGCCGGTCATCACTGATCGACATATTCGACCGGTGTATACAAACCATGCTGAATGCGGTCAATCCGATGGCGAATACGAGCAGGATGATCGCATACCAAATCCAGCCGTTCACTGTTCGTCCTCCCTGTGCATGTGGGTGCGCAGGCCTTCGTCGAACATGCCACGCTTCATGTTCTTGAGGGTGCATTCGGTGTTGGCCAATCCCAGTTCGGCCGTGGTGATGCCGAATGCGGCGCACAAGTTGGTGGTGGTTTGCAACAAGTCGGCGATCTCATCGACGAGATCAGCACGGTTGACAAGGGTTTGTCCGTCCATGACTGTGACGGTTCGGATGGCTTCCTTCGTGGCGTCCACGACCTCGGCCGCCTCCTCCAGCACTTTCAATGCCTGCCATTTGTCCATGCGTTGGTGGGACGGATGGAAGATGGGCCATGTGCCCAACTCCAATGTAGGCAGTGTGTCCATGCGCCCCACGCATTGGTCGCATACGCCCACGCGCATGTCATCATCATCGCGGTCGAACAGCCACCCGGTGAACTCGCTCCGGTCAGCCTGCTCCACATGCCGGCCACAGGTTTCGCAACTGGCCGTCCAATGCTCGAAGCACCGGCAGTCCCAGTCGGTGTGATACAAATCCGGCCATGCCTGCCAACCGTCGTTGACCGCATCGGCCGCGGCCTGCTCTTTGTCCGCATACAACCCATACTCGTCGTACCGCAAGCCGCACACCTCGCATTGCGGCATGTAGTATGGTTTGCCATCCTGTTGTTCGATATGCCAGCTCGTCATCGGCCACCATCCTTTCCTACTGCCGTGCATTCATCGTCGTGCGCGCATTGCGGACACAGGCCTTCGGGGGTATCGTCCAGAAGCCATTCGTTGAACAATGTGACAGCGCCTTCCTCGTGCTTGCCGCATTTTGCGCAGTCTGCGATCCAATGGTCATCGCACCGGTGACGTATGATTCCCGTACTTTCGTTCAGCCAGACTTGCCAACCGTTGCTTGTCGCTGTTTCATCGGCTTCATCCGCGTCGGGGAACAGGCACGTGTTCTCAATCACATTCTCGGCTGTTTTGCCGCATACGTCACACCGTGCCCGGTGGTAGAGCGTATCTGCCCGCAGTTCCATGTCATAGCTCATCGGTTCTGCTCCTTGTTGTCTTCTGTCGGATTGTTCTGCAACGCGTTGATGCGGATGCGAATGCTGTTGATATCCGCGGCTTTCAATGGTTGATGTTGGGCGTCGGAATAGTTGAACACACCATAGTCGGTTTCCAAGGGGTATAGGTTGACGACGGTGATGCTGCCGTCCGGGTTGATGATGCGGTCAGGGGAGTGTGTTTCCGTTGTCTGTTTTCCTTGCAGACGGTACAGGTTTGCTTCGGCGGTATAAGGCCGTATGTCAAGTGACTGCCGTTTCAACTTGTAGGATGCCGCCCGTTGGCTGACGTTGTTGATGAATACCGTCGATAAGGCCGCATCATGGGGTATGGTGATGGGCGAATCCGTGGCGGCTATGGTCAATACCACGGCCAGCTGGTTCCGTACTGTGACGTAATATTTCACGGATACGGTATTCCGGTCCGCTTCTGACTCGTATTCGATCCGTGTGATATCCGTCAGGCGGTCATTCAATCGTCTGTGAACCTTGCCGGTCACGATAATCGAATGCGCCACGAGTGCGATTATTACGCAGCCGGTTGCGAAGAGTGCCCATTCCATGTTCTCATATCCTTTCAGATGGTTTGTCGTTCCAGTCGTGGATGAAACCAATGATGATGCCGGCTGCGTCCACTCCGACCAGTGTGAATAGTGCGGGGATCATCCATGGTGCCTGCCATACGCCGAGGAGTATGAACAGGGTGAGTTGCACGGCTGTCAGCGTGAGCTGCACTGCCGCCGCCAACCGTTCCCATAGGGAGGAGGGTCTGGCGTTCGAGATAGCGCCTGCGACAATGGCGAACAGTATGAATGCTCCAATGGCTGATTCCAGTAGGAACCATGCGCTCACGAAGTATGACAGAACTACGCCGGTTTGCAGCAGGGCGCCTCCCGGGATGAACCATAACAGGGAGCCGTTGGCAATCCGCCGGTACATGCGGGTGAGGATGTTACCGCTCAAGATTGCTCCCTCTTTTTTCCTGCATGGTTGGCATGGACCAATCCGCAGCATTCCAGTAGGATCATCACCGGCCAGCAGATGAGGAACGGCCAGAACGGCCACGACAACAGGGTGCCAAGCATGCACCATACGACGATCATCGTGAACGCCAGCGCGGTCAGCATGGCGAGCATGCGCCCCAGCCAGTCACCGGCCCGCAAGATGAGGTGTGCCACACCCGTGACGTATGGGATCCACAACAATGCCGACAATGCGGACAGCATGAGGAACCAAGGGGATATGTTGTCAGCGAGGACCACGCCAAGACTGAACGGGAATGTGATCAGCAGGGCCACTATGCTGTTGTCCAACCATGACCAGATTCGTCGCATTATTGTTTGCTTCCTTTCGTGCTTGGCGGTTCCTCTCGCCAATGTTTCACTGTTGTGATCGTGTCCGTTATGGTGGCGGTGATGAGGGGGATGACCAGTAGGATGCCGGCCAATGCGGGGAGGATGAACCACAGGTTGTCATATAAGGAAAAACGGAATGCGAACCCGCTCAAAAAACCGCCCACCATGAGCGGCCAGCCATGGCAGGCCAAGTGCGCCCATATGCGTCGTAGCGGTCCGGTCATCGAAGCCATGATTAGGATCCTTTCGTCAATAGTTTGCCGTTCGAGGTTTGCGTAAGGGAGAACTGAGTGCCGCGGATGTTCAACGTGGCGTTCACGGCGGCCCCGTCCGGCAGGGTGACGGTGCACGGATAGTAGCCGGTCAAATCCAGCAGGTTCTTAGGGTCATAGGTGTCTATGGGCGTTTTTGGGAGCCGTTTGCATGCCATGTGCGAGACGCCGGCCTGCTGTTCGACATAGTTGGCGACGGTCTGTGTCGGTTGCGGTGTGGATGTGTACCATTTCGGCACCCCCGCGAAGAACAGTGTTGTTGCCGCGCACACGCTGATCCCGGCTTTGAGGAAACACTCGCCGTAATATCCTGACGAGGCCGATTGTCGCCAACAGGCGCTGAGGATGGCGATAGCCACGCCTTTCACCATGAACCACATCGCCACGGACAGGACAACCATGACGAGCAGCGCAAGAACAATATGGGCGAGATTGACGGTCTTCGCTTGCCACCATGCGGGAAACAGTTCACCGCCATGCGGCGTATGCATCGTATCCACCCACTGCCGGTATTGGTTAAGGTACGGTTCCAAACCCATCATCATGATGCCTCCGGCGGCTTGAACACCGGTTCGCATCCGTTTGGTGTTTTCCATTCCACGGGACACCACACACCACCATGCGAATCGACAAGGGTTGCGGTGGGTGGGGTACTGGAGAACCATCCGATTGCCTTGGAATCAGCGATACTCACACTGCCTTTGACGGGCTTGCCGTCAAACCGCCAAGTGCACGAATACCGCCCATCCTGCTCAAGGAACTCGTACTTGTTATCCACCACAGGTGTTTCGCACTCCACGTCAGTCAGCACTGGCGTGTACGCCTCCGCCTGTTCGGTGATGTATTGACTGACACTGGTGGTTTTCACCGTCACCGCATTCATCAGCGGGATTTCCGTGACCGCCCACACCACCGTCCCGAAGATGGAGACCACGATCGCAACCCACAACATCACCTTGCGCCACACCTCTGATTGTTGCTGCGTGCTTATGGAATGGTATTGACACCACAACTGCCTGCTACAAAGGACTACGCACGCCAACCCCGCTCCGAGGACGAGCAAAACAACAAATTGAACTTCAAGTGACATGCCGATGGTCTGATGCGGCAGCCAGTGCGTTAGATCGAATGTCATGATTCCACTCCTTTCGCATCGTCCAGTTCGGGCGTGTAGTGGATCGCATGTTGCGCGTACGCTTCCCATGAGTCGAATTCCCCATGCAGGCAGGTGACACGTGGCAGACCCCCGTATGATTGGGCGATTGTGGGTTTTGGATCGCAATCCGTGAATGCTGCAACCAGCTGGCGCAGTGCACTGCATGTGTTCCAATACGCGCTGGGCAGTAACCGGTCACTGTGGTCGCGCATTGGTTCCAACATGTCCAACAAGCGTGCGCATTCGAGGATGACGTCATCCTCGGTACTGTGGTTGGTCAACACCACTGGGCATTCGTCCGGCCGGCAGGCGAACGTGTTATTGCTCAACGGGACGAGAACATGCATGTCGTCACTATCGCCGGTGAACCGCAGGTCGCGTTTGCCACTTGTGTCCGCCCGTGGAGCTTGTGGAGTGTCGGCCAGCATATCCGCCAGTTGTTCGCCGTCGAAACAGGCGAGCTGGAGGATGCCTGACTGTTTGGCATAGCGGGAGAAGTAGTCCGCGTGCCAGCGTGGCGAAAGAAGTGTCTGCACTTCGACGCCGAACCGCAGGGCATGACCGATAGGGGGAACCGACACCATATCATCGATGGTGAAGTGCTGTGCAGCCATGGCCAACCGTATTCCGAGCAGACGTCCCCGTCCCACCAGTGCGGCAAGGCTGCCAATAAGCCTGTAGACATCCAATTTTCGGGCATATTCCTCCGGGTGTGTGTGCCACCATTGGAACAGGTAATCGAAATCATCGATGATCACAGTCACGGGTGCAATCAGATGCTGTTCACCAGCGGATACCATGCTTTCGTCGATCTTGTAGATGGAGTCCGTATGGTGTTCCACCACAAGAGCAGCCCGCTGCTCCAACTCGTCACATAGGCGGTCGAGATGATCGACCACACCAGCGAAGTCACCTATGCCCGTGACGGAATCGCAATGCCGGAGCACTGCATCAGGGAAATCGGAGTCTTTTGCCAAGGACGTGTAGAACACGCGCCCTCCATTGGTCAGCGTCTGCGTGGCCAGCATTGCCAATAGGCAGGTTTTCCCCGAACCTGTCGGTCCTGTGACCAGCAACATACCGCTTTCTTTGACCGGATCCCATAAGCATGGTTTACCCCGCTTGGTGGAGCCGAGCGTGAGATATCGCTTATTCTCACGCACCTGTCCGTGTTTGCAGTCCTTCATGCTTCCTCCTCGTCGCCTTGGGTGGCAGCGTCCAATACGGTGCGCGCCCACCCGTAATACTGTTCCTTGATGGCCGGGTTCATCCGCATCCAATGCTCACGCTTCACCGTTTGCGGCGTCCTATCACCATCCGCCCAATTCGTCATCGTGCACATGAGCGCAAACGCGGCACGCTCCACCTGTTCCGTACCGATCATCGATAGGCTTTCTCTGTCACTGGTTGCCCGGCGGCCGCATCCGCCAGAGTGAACTCACGGGCCTCCTGATCTACGTGCAGGGTCAGGTTCGGGGTGGAACCGTCCTTGAGGATCGCGTTGCACTGGTAGAACCCCGTGGCAGGCACAGCATCCTCATAGGGGCCGATTGTGGAGGTTTCCTCACTGGTTCCCTTGGTGCAGGTCAGGTCACGGGTGTCCGTGGCTTGTTCGACATATTGCGTGAACGACACGGGTTCTTGGCCGGTCTGGATGGAAACCGGATTGAAACCTATGGCGGGGAACGCGATCATGGTCAAGCACAGAGGGATGAATGACGCGACAGCCCACAGTAGCCAAGGAATGTTGTCGCTCTTCGTCTTGAGAACGACGTCCGCATGCTGTTCGACCGGGGTGCGCTTCACTCGCAACTTGTGGATGGCGCCACCGGCAAGACATATGACGACAGCGAGGATGAGCAGGGCCATGGCGGCCGAGGGGACGAGCCATGACCATGTTTTGGCATCCCACCCGTGTTCGCTGATGTACTGCCAGACAGGTTGTTTTGAATCCTTATACGCGTTCCATGCGTCAAGCCAAGACTGGTACGACATTTATTCCTCCTCCGTTCCTGTGTGTTTCACCCGTTGCAATGCGTCCATCAAGGCTTCCATCAGCAGGTCGTATGCCGCCCCCTCGTCCTGAATTGTGAGGGAAAGGTCCACATCCCCTTGTTCGATCTGGATGTGTCCTTGCTTATCGACATGCACACGGTCGGCGGAATCCAACCATTCTGGGAAAGCCCATTTCGGGACAGCCTGAACATCCGTGTCGAACTTTCGTGCGCACAACACGACACCGACCCCAACTCCTGTATGGGACATGATCGCCGCCAGCTGTTGTTGCACGTCGTATAGGATGCCGGCCGTCTTGTAGGGGGTTGGCTGCTCGTTGACGCGCATCATCATCAGATCGAAATGGTTGATGAATATGACGAATGGCGGCCATGCGGCAGAAGCTTGTCCGGCGCGTACCCGTGCTATGGCATGGGCCAGTTCGCAGTATGCGCGAAGCAATTCATACTGTCGTGGTTTGACGGAATCGACACCCTGGCCCGGGGTGGGCCAATCGTGTTCCGTGTCCGCGCACACCGCGCGCCCTCCCATCTTTCGCACCTGTTGGGCCATTCGCGTCAACAGCCCAGTGGCTTCCTGCTCGTTTTCACTGGACACCAGCAGTAGGTTGTTGTCGTCCATGTTCCAGTCGGTGTGCCCTAGTGGTGTGTCGATGAGGGTGAGTTTCGTCGGTTCTTTCCTGGTCATTGTTCGCTCCTAGATTTCGATGGTGTCCATGTGCTTGAGGTCGAGACGGTCGAACAACGTGCTGTAGGTCAGGTCGAACAGGTCGCTGTCCGCGCCGTAACCGGCATCCTCAGTCAGTGATTGGGCCAATTCGTAGGGTGTCCATGTGTTGTCGTCCGGGCTGAATACGCCACAGGCCACACCATCCGGGTTCACTGTCACGCAGGTGTAGACCTCGCAGTCAGCCAACCGGGTGCGAAAAGCGTACGCTTGCACCGGTGTTGTTTCGGACGGCAACACGATGGCGGGCAGGGTCGGGTAGTCGTCGTGCATATCATGGACGTCGCTGACGCGGGTGGCGTTCAACAGGGCTTGCATCATGTCGTTCGCCTTTGCCAAGGCGTCCAGGCAGTGCCCGGCTGTGACGAGATTGTTTCCAAGAGTGAAGAGTTCCAATTGTTCCATAGGTCGCCGCTCCTTACAGGTGGTGTTTGGTCAGGTACGTGTTGTTGATGATCTTGAAGCACAGGTTGTCTCCCAATTCGCCGCGTACCGTGTCGGGGATGGGCTGGTCTGGGTTGAGATGCCAGACGATGCCCTCGTCCAGCACGTTCGGTGTGATCCGGCCATGCATGCCGTCCACGGCACTGATCAACGTGTCCATGCTGTCGGCGAGCGGGTACTCCCACGGGTTGACTTCAGGTGCCGCGTGCGCAAGGAACGAGTCCTCCCATTCGGCACGTGGCAGTTTCTCTCCGTCCTGCCAGACGGCGAACACAAACAGGTCACGCTTGGCTAGCTTCTGCCGGTTGCCGTTGATGCCGGGCCCGGCGTATTCGGCCTGCACACACATGCCCATGCCGATGTCGAACACGCTCAAACCGCCGATACGTGAGGTGAAATAACGGTGCGCGAGCTCGCATGCGTCCCGCCAATCCGGGTGTGTGGGATCGACCTCATAGTTGCGGCTGTACATGTGCAACTCGCTGCCGTCGAAGAAGAACGTCAGGCTCATCCCGTCTACTTTCACCGTAGGCACCGCCTCCAGTTTGCATAGTTCATGCCAGATGCCGGTGAGGGTCTGGACTCTGGGCGCGTCCGATTTGGAGCATGGCGCGTTGAACTCGCCGATGATGCCTTGTGCGGCGCGTTGTGCGGCCTTGTCCTGTCGGCTGCCGGTGTTGGCGAAGATGGGCGGCTCGTATTTGATGACGTGGCATGCTTCGGTGATGTCCGTTCCGACAGGCAGTGCGGGGTCGATGCCGAGTTCGTCCAATGCCATGATGAGGCCTTGCGAATAGACACCGCGCATCTTCATCGTGCGCAGCACGTGGCCGCTGACTTCCACGGGGCCGCCAGTGGCCGGGTCGATGATGGTCGTGTGGCGTACACCGCGGGGCATGAACTGCGCATAGCGAGGGTCGGTTTCCGGCAGCAGGCCGTCGGTTTCGAAGTATGCGACCTTGTCTCCCGCGGCAAGGTGCATGTCCTTGCCGATGATGACCTTCCAGCCGAGCACGTGGGCGAGCACGATACGGTCGGCTCCCGGGATTGGGTCGATCCGGCTGATGGTCTGGACGCTGACGAGTGTGCGGCTCATAGGTTCTCCTTGTCGAGGTCGAAGAGTTTCGGATCGGTTTCTGTCATGTCGTACGGGTATTGGGGTGGTTCGCCCACATGTGCGCGGGATTGCAACACAAGGATCATGCCGCCGCTGGGATCGACCAGATCGAAGAACAGCAGCGGCTCGTCATCCCAACCGGTATCAGCGGATGTGCGTGTTTCGATGACCGGCAGTCCTGAATTCATGACCCCGACACGGAACATCAGCTCCTCCGCGTCACCCGACCCATCCGGATAATCCACGTACAACACGCCTTCGTCTCCCACACGCGGCGTGCAATCAGCCTCACCGGGCAAGGCTTCACTGTCGATGTCGTCGTATTGGAACGACGCCAGATACGCTTGTTGCATTCGAGCGTCAAGCATCAGAACCTCCCAACTCTACAATCGTTATTCAGTGACGAAACCCGTGACGCGGGTAAAGGGCGCATACAATTCAGCGGCTTGACAGGCATCACGAGAGTTAGTCAGATCAAGGAAATCTGTGTATTCCAATATGGGGCTATCATTTCGGGAGTCGAAGGTATAGCAGGAATCGTCATAGTAGAATTCACAGAATCCCTCTTCGTCTGTGAGTTGCAATGCTATGAGCTCCTTGCTCACACCCCATAGGTCGCCTTTTTTGTCCAAGTACAGGCCCTTGCTATCAGGAATGCGCGTCACGTCTTCCTTCACTGTCGTCTCACTCATGGTTCTTGTTCTCCTTTGCGAACTGTTCCAACATGGCGGTCGTATCCACCGGTTCGATTTCATACAGGCTGAGATACGCTTCACCCCGGCCTTCCACGGTCAGATAGCCGAACAGACGTTCCGCGTCCGTCAAGCTGATGCGGGCGATGCCCGCGACCATCCCCAACGTCCAGCCGTCCGGGAGTTCGACCATGGCCTTGATGCGCGCATACCCGAGAATCTCACGGGTGGTCGGGTGGATGAATTGGAACACGTCACCCGCGCATACGTCTGTGTCCTGATTGTCACGGACTTCGATGGTCTTCTCACGCGAATGGATCAGACCCCAATACTCCGGGTGGAGTTTCGCAGTGATGATCCTATGGGTTTGCATGCTGGCGTGGCTCCTTTTTGTGGTGTGCGGCAGGATTGCCACCCATGTTTTTGTGGATAAAACCAGTATAGCACATATGGACGTTGTTCATGCCACCGAATGCAAAAAGCGGATGGCCCAGAGGCCACCCGCCAATATCGGATACCGACACACCAATTCAGATTCGCAGCAACGGCACGATACCCATATCCACGCCATCGTCCCACTTCGAGGCGATTTGCGACGCGTAATCGAAATACTTCTCCGGTTCCGGCTTGTTTACACGCCCGAACTCGCGATCCGGCGCAACCGCGTTCAACAGGCCGAACACATCCTTCACGCCATCACGGTGGGAGGTGAACTCAATGATGACCAATGCCATGACCGTCGCACCGGTCGCACCGCCAAGTTTTTGCGCCATATCCACAAACTTGCGGATACGGACGGCGTTGCGGCCATTGGTCAATTCAGCGGCCAGCTCGAACACGTCAGACTTGTTCGAATTGGTCATCAGTTTGGCGACGGCGACCGCATGCTCATCCGATTTGAGATATTCAACGACATCATAAAGCTTGCGCACATCCTTGGCGTCAACGTTCGCGATCGTGTCTTTCTTCTTTTTCACCGCCTTCCGTTTCGTGGAGGCCGTGGATGGTGCGGCAGTGGTTTCTTCGGATGGTTCACTGGATGTCGTCTTGTCGGATTCCCCGGGGAACGCGTTCGGTGTTTCCGGTTCCGCTTCCTCCTCCGAGGTGGCGTCTTGTTCGATTGCGTCTTCCGGTACGGCTGGTTCCTGAGTATTGTCTGCGGCAATGTCATTGCCCCAATTGTTGGTGTAGTCCCATGCGGCCATGTGGTTCCTCCTATGGTTTGTGGATGGATATGGCATCCGCCGACAGCGTTCAGCGAACGGAACGATGTGCCGCCGACGGCTGTTAGCCAACAAGTTCAGTCTAGCATATACTGATAGAGGATTCGCGCCCCGCGCCCCGCCCCCCCATCTCATCAAGAGCGGCAGGGAACACAAAAAGAGGTTCGGGGAATTGTTCCCCGAACAAAAGACGAACCCAAAAACAGCGAAGCGCTGATTGCAGAAAACCAGACGACGAATCAACAAAAAGGGAGCACACAGGAACACGAAGCACAGAACCGGAAAATCCAAGAAAACCAAAGAAAAGGCAACAGCAAAAGAAACAAGACGATCAAGGAAACTGACTGAAAGGATGGGGCATGATGTCCAGTCATGAACCAAGCATGCACGAAGAGCATGCGTTCCTGAAAGAGGCTTGAGACTTTTCCGCGTACTCCATAAGCCGCAGGGCGCATGGTAGGGGCGACAGTCTGAGTATCTGATGATGGGAATGGAATGGTATCTAGTGAAGGGCAACGGTATGCAATGCCAATTGGATATCGTGTAGCGGAACGTAATGCCGTGTAATGGATGGAATCAGATAATGAAGACTAAGGAAAGTGACCGCCGCTTTCAGTGAAATACCCATGTTCCGTCACGAAAAGCCGGAATATACCCTATTCTTGGAACGAAAAAGAAAGGAGCCGATGTTATGCGCAGCCTTATTATCGGGGAATCGCCGCTTCTTGATGCATTGAGGACACGTCTCAAATCGATTCCCGCATCGGTGTACACCGTGCCGGGGGGTGTACAAGTCGAGGAGCAGGCGCGGTTCCTGGTGGAGCATCCTGTGCCATCCGGACAGCGTGGCGTGGTGTTCACGAACAGTGCTGCGAATTGGCTTCCGGTCTCCAAAGCAGGTTGGGAAATACTGTGGTGCGGTGAAAACAATCCACCGTACGGTACCACAGGGGCCTTGGAACGGCATGAGGCTTGGACGGTTGGTGACATAGCCAAAGAATACTGGGGGGTGCATGTTGTCGATCGACGGCTTGTATCCGACGTGCTTGCGGGGAAGGTGAGCGCAGTTGGCGTGCTGCTTCCTGTCACATCGAACACGGGTGGTGTCGGCAAAACCACATCATGCCGCAGGCTTGCGGAACGTGCCACACAGATGGGGGTTCGCACACTGTTGGTGGATGGGAACATGGCCCAGTCGTCGCAACGCAGTTTCTTTGACCCGGGTATGCGCTTGGAGGTGCCCACCATAGCCACATGGAGAGGAGGGATGCGGCCGCAGGTGGCCGCGACCGCGGGCAAGCATCTGGGTGTGGGGTACGATGTCGTGTTCGCGCCACCAGCGGGAGTGACCGTCACATGGGAGATCTACCGCCGGTATGTCAGGCAGGCGCGGCGCCTATGGCAGTTGGTCATCATTGACCTTGACCGCATCAATGCGGATGACCTGTACACGCATGGTACGGCAGCCGGTGATCTGCTTATTCCCAATGCGATGGCCGGTGACCCTTTTCTGCTGATTGTGCGTGCCGGACGCCAGACGCAGGCGGATGCCGCGAACCTGTTGGGCGCGTTGCGCGCCGAGGAAATCCCTCGGGAACTTGTCGGCATCAAGGATACGGTGCCGATCGGGTTGAAGGACTACCGCCAGTTCGACTATGAGGAATATGGCACGTTCCTTGGCGTGGAGCATATGAGCGTCGAAGCGGCCAACCACCTGAACAATGGCGAGATGGGGTGGGCTGACCCTTGTGCGGACATGGCGCGTGAACGTGTCCTGTCATGGTTGATGCCCGAAGTCGGGTTCGACCCAACGAAGTATGAAGCCAAACAGCGGAAGGAGAAGAGGTCATGGTTCCACAGGAGATAGCGGATCGTTCGAAATGGTTGAACCGTGTCCCCGTCAACCCTGTGGGGCCTGACCTGTGGCGGGGGTCGTCGGATGTGGATTGGATTCGCGGTGACGAAGTGTACAGGTCCGATCATCAACGTTCGATTGCGCAACTGCACCCGTGGTATGTGGCGAACCGGGTGTTTGCGGAGGCGATGGTACGCGCGAACCGTGCGCATGTACTCAACATCGTGGATGCGCTGATCAGTTGGCAGACGTGCACGGTCTCGCAATTGCAGGGTGGTTTGGCTGTGGGCGAGGTGCCCACGTTCACCCGTGATGTACCGAACCTTTATGGGGCGTTGGTGCGGTTGGGGGCGTTGAACGTAGGGTTCGCGCGGTATGAGCGTGTGACCGGTGAGCAGTGCCCCGAGACGTGGGTGACGTTGGGCAATAGGGCAAAACTGGTGAAGGACCTGCTCAAGCTGGTGAGCGCTGACCAATGGCAGCATAAGATGTACGCGGAGAATCGTGTGGTGCTGTCCCGTCCGCATGCGAGGCACAACACCATTGCTTCCCATGTCGGGTTGATGTTGTCCCGTGATCCACGTGTTCAGTTCACGAATGGTGACGGGTACGGTGGTTTCCGGTACATTGACCGTCTTGCTTTGGATGAGTCCGGCATGGAACGCATGTCGTGCACGGACGTGCTGGCCATGTGCGACAACAATGTGTTTGCCGGCGTTGAAGTGCAGGTGCATGCGGATGGCACGGAGCAGAAGATGCGCAACTGGGCGCGGTTCCTTGCGCATTCACCAATGCGTCGCCGTGGATTGGTGTGCGTGTTCCTGTTCGCGAAGGACGCGCAACGCAGCGCGTATCCAGCGGTGTCCACCGCCGTGGAGCATGTGGGAGGCATGGCGGAGATGATGATGGGGGAACCGTCCGTGGCGGCCCGTCTTGGATGGGCGCGTTGGGAGGATTGGTTCGACGAACAGACCGGGCAGCCGGTTGAAGGTTTTGGTTCATATACGGATATGCTTGGCGCGGAGCGCAGTCTGTTTGACGAGCATTGGCGTTCCGTTACCCCAGTGGTGCGTGACCCTCAGGTGGTACGTGATTGGGGGTGGGAGAATGTGCGACGTCAACTGTCTTCCGAATGGGGTGTTGACCCGTCGCAATGGGTGTTGCCTGAACAGTGGCGCGGAGGGTTCACCGGGTTCACCTGCAACAACAAAGCGCATCGGCGCAGGTTTGGCGATCAGACACACGCCGACCTGTACCCCAACCCGTTGTCGCTCCCTGGTGAAGGCGAATCACATTTCGAGGAGATGGATGCATGACAAAAGAGGATTTCCCCCGTGCGGTTGCGGCGTTGGAACGTGCACAGCATATGCGTGCCATGGCGTTGGCGAAGGTGCGCGAACTGTGCGAGACGGGGCAACGGCATAAGGTGATGCCGTTCCTGTTGGAGAACATGCGCAGGCACCCTGAACTGGGCAAGATCAGGCTCTGGCAGTTGGATGCGGTGATGTTCGGTACGACACGTGACCGTGCGATACGGTGGATTCGTAAGACCCGTGAGCTTATCGGGGATACGAGCACGATGCCGGACGGGTACACGAGTCTGGCGTGGGCGTTGGAATCACGCGAGTCAAGTGTGCGTATGGCCACATGGTTGTATGAACTGCTGCTCCGTGAGCATCTGTGCAAACCGGAACGCCCCGAGGACTTCCCCTATGGCGCGTTGTTCGATCATGGGGGAGGGGACGTGTCATGAAACCGCCATAGCTGACTCAAACGTGCGATACCAGCCGTTCAATTGTTCCCGCCCAATATCCACAAAACCATGAAACCATAGGAATGTCAGAAAAGGAACCACCATGGGACGTGAAACTCCTCAGTGGATGCACATCATCCGCACCCTCGCGCAACACAATGATGACGAACACCGTGTGATCACCGACAACGTTCCCCCGAACCTTGACGGGGCGATACTGTTATTGGTCAAATCCGGCGACGAACCCGTACACGAATACCTGTACGGCCTACCTTCCGAACTTGAGGCGGCAGGCAAACTCGCGGGGTTCGGGTGTGAGCCATTGCCGGGCGGGCGGGATCCCGAACTGCCTGAGGATGCGCGCAATGTCAGCCACCCCATCATCCCCAGCAATGCGAAACTCAACGCGCGCAGTATCATGAAGGACATGCGCAGCGACTGGTCGGGGATGCGCAAAAGCATCGAAGCGAACATGCCCCCGAACTCGTACGTCTCTATACATCTACGGCTCAAGGGCAAAACCGTTGAGGATGACCGTGTACGCGATTGGGTGGCGTCTGAATACGCGACGACCGAGAACGACAGTGAGTTGGTGTCCTCGAACACGATGTGTGCCCGCGTCAGTGTGGGGTGCATGCCGAAAGACAATAGTGCACGTCTCGCACAACAGACCGGAAAAGCGTTGTTCCCGTTGATCAGCGCCGTTGAAGCGCATCGCAGCCGGCCACGGTTCGCCATGTTCGCGGTTATGCTCGCGCTCACGGCCGCGATCACATTGCACCCGGTGGCGTGCCTTGCATGGGATATGTGGGCGTGGAAAGCGACGGTCGGGGGTGCGCTTGCCAGTCTGGCCGGCTGGGTTGTGCTCATGGTCATCAACCATTTCACGCCGAAACTCAGCTTGAACGTGCCCGCCATGGCGGCTTGCCTATCGGCGATGGCCCTGTGGTGGGCGAGTGGCATATGGGACATCCCCATGTGGATTGTGGCAGTGCCGGCATGCGCCGGTGTCATGACGGGGGTGCGGTGGATGCAATGGGATGTGTGGGATGACATCTTCACCCCGCCGCACCGTTACTGGTGGGTGAAACGCACCCGTACCGCTGAGGATTCCGACAACAGCACCAAACTGGGGGTGGAACGCGATCAGACCCGTGTCGATGGGTATTGCACCGCACGTTCCACCCTGCTGCTCACCCCACCCATCATCGTCGCCATCATCACCCCGACCGGACAAGGGGAAGCGAAACGTCAGGAGCTGCATCCCGCGCCTGAACCGTTGACACATGGCGGCATCCTTGTCGGTGTGGATCAAAGCGGCCGTGACACGTATATACCAGTGTCCCAACTGTTCGGTGGAATCGCCATCTTCGGCGAAGCGGGGTCCGGCAAGAGCGTTCTGTCGCATGGCATCATGCAATGGGCGGATATGGCGAGGGGTACGACCGATGCAAAGGCGTGGGGGAAAGACACTCGTATCATTGATTTCGAAATGAAGGACATCCACGGGGCGGACCTCATGCAGGCTTGGCGTGCGCACCATCCCACGGGGGTGGAATCGCATGTGATGCGCATGGCCGACCCGGCGTGCCCCTGCATCGACCTGCTCGGCTATCATGACGCGCGCCCTGTCAGGGAATTGGCCGCTGACGCGACCGCCGCCATGCAGTTCAGTTTCGAGGATGGTGACATTCGTGGTGCGTCCGCCGAGGTGCTCACCCATGCCTTGACCATCGGCATGGCCGTGCAACGCCATGTGGAACGCCAGACCGGACAGCTTGGTGGGCTACGTGCAGCCGCTGAAGCGTTCGCGTCACGGATCAGGGAATTGGAACAACGCTACAATGGTGCAGGCAAGGCGCGTGCGCAACGCACCCCCATGGGCTGGTCCTACATGGCATTGGGCGGTACGGAAGGCGCCATCGGCACCGCACGCGCCTTGGGACAGATGGTGTTCACCCTCAGCAAGGAGCAGCCGGACGATTCCGATCTGCGGGATGCGCAAGCCAGTTGTGAACAGTTGTACGGGCACCCTGATGGCAAGGTGACGGATGCTTCCAACACGAGGATCGACACCAAGGTGATGGCGTCACGCAACAAGATCATGAAGTTCATGAACTGCGAGCATGTGTTCCGCACCAGCCGTGCCATCGAAACCTGGGAGTCGGTGCTTGCCCGCCCCTCAGATTGGCATATCGCATTGTGCCCAGTCAATGATGCGCAGGGGCGTGCGTGGAGTCTGCCTGACGGCATGACCGACATCATCGGCAAATGGCTCATGTACCGCCTGTGGCATACCGTCATGTCCACATGCCAAGGATGGCAGGCATTGGGCAAGCACACCATGTTCGTATGTGATGAGGTGTCGATGCTGGCGACCGCCGACGACACGATACTGTCCGCGATGAAGGATCAGGGAAGGTCGTTTGGGTGGATACCCGTTGTCGCGACCCAGTATCCGGAACAGCTCGCACCCCGTTTGCTGACAAGTGTGTTCGGCTATTCCACGTTCATCACATTCAACACGCCTGACGCATCGATGGCGGAGCGTACGGCAGCCCAATTGACGTCGGACATGGGGGAGGATGGGTGGACCGCCAGCGCGGTGCAGACATTGCCCCGTTTCCATGTCGCGTTGCGTACCCGTGACGATGTGCAGTTGCAGCCTGCATGCTTGGTGAAAGTACCGGATTTCGATGAGGGTCTTCGCTGACCCATGGTCTTGGAGGGGTTGGGGGCAACGGCTCGTGGGGAGCGTTGCCCCCTCTGTGACGTTTTCACCTAGGGGCTAGACATAATCTGTTCGCAGTGACGCGGAGGACCCAGCACCACTACCACGGTATCGGTGTGCGGCGGTGATGAAGTTGGAACGATCCACCACATATGCGGACACAGCCAGTATGGCATACGCCTCATACAGCACGGGGCTCCTTGGATGTGGGAATCTCCAACCGCGCCATATAAATCAAGCGAATACGCCCAACCGCCACGGTTCATATGTGATAATCTGACCATATCCACAAACCATGAACCGCGAAGGAACCATCATGAACCATACTGTCACCATCGCCGCAGCCTCCTCTAACCTTAAAGGAAGCTTCGATGAGTGGATCAGCTACTTTCTTGGCACCGGTTTCGGGGCCTTCATCAAGACACTCATGCTGCTCGGCGCAGCTGTCATAGCCATCGGATGGGTCTTCTCCGCCGTCCTCAAGATAATCGGACGATCAGGCAACTTCCTCGTGCGTACGTTCTTCCCAAGCTGGATTGTGTTTGTCGGCTGGCTGTTCTTCGCGCTGCTCCTATCCTCGCCACTGACGGGCGGAATCGTGCTTGGTTGGGCCGACAAGTTCGTTGACATGATCACCGGTACCGCCGAAAACAAACTGTGACCCCTTTCAGAAGACAAGGAGCAAGCATGGAAGACGATCCACGCCAACGGCATCCGCAGGACACGATGGACGACATCACCTCCATCAGCAGCAGCAAGGAGATCGAGAAAGTCGATACCATCATGGTCTCAAAAAGCATGGAGGTACGCCCCACCGTCGTCGTCGCCGCCATCGCAGGCGGTATCGCCGGTGGTGTCATCGCATTCATGCTTGAACCTCTCGTGGGCATGACCGCAGCGGCAGTCGTGTTCCTCGCCATCATCGCCGCAGTGGTGTTCCTCACCACCGGCACCGTGCGCGACGCCACCGAAGAATACCGTTGGCGCCGCGCGTTGCACACGTTGCAAAGCCACGACATCGAAGGCGAAGTGTTCTACGTCAACAGCCTCCACCCTGAGAACATCGTCGATTTGCAGGAGATGATCATCAGATGATACGCCGTCTGCGCGCCCTGTTCACCCCCCAGCCGCGTGATGCGCGGCGCGCACCCGCCATGAGCGTGCACGCCGGCGGCACCATCATGGTCATGCTGTTCCTATGCGCGGTCGTGACCCTGATGTGCCTTCCCACACAGGCTTTCGCACAACAGGTCGCCGACGGAGGGGGTGAATTGTATGTAACATGCGGCACCTCCAAAGGCGAGGGAACGGCTGTGGTGTACGACTATTCCGCCTGTCTGCCCGCGGGACGATGGGCCGGTTCCATCGGTTCCATCTCCAGCCGCAGCGAACCCGCGGATGGTCTGGTGGGCGGATTGTCGAACATGGTGTCCTTCATGGGGCGCACAATGCGGTTGGTCATGCCGAACATTCTGCTCGCGTTCAGTCAGATGTGCTGGAATGTGGGCCTGTCCCTCAACCAGTTCGCGGCCACGTTCAACCCGTTGCAGAAGTTCGGCGCGCAGATTGACATCGCGTCAGGCAATCTTGCCAATGGGTTCATCTCGGGGAACCTCCCCGCCGTGCTCGTCACGATAGGCCTTTTCGCTCTCATCGGTTCGCTGGCGTTCAATGTGGGCAAGACCCGTGCCGTCGTCAAACGCCTATTGGTGAGCATCGTATGCTTCGCGGCGTTGATTGTCATGGGCGCTGCCGCGACCGGAACCCAGGAGGGGGCGACGGCTCCGAACAAGTATTCCCCATGGTGGGTGGTGCAATCCGTCAACGACACGGTGAACCATCTTTCCAATGGCATCAACATGTTCGGGGACAACTCGAACGGGATGGGCATGGCGCACAAGAACAAGACACACCCCGGTTGCCCGGATTATCTTGATGCGATGCATGAGCATTACCGTACGGAAGCGCAAGGAAACAGGTCGGCTGCGGTCGAGGCGATCAGCACCATGTGGGAGGAGACCGCGTTGCGGTCGTGGGTGACGATGCAATGGGGCAGTCCCGCCGCGTCAGACACGACTGACGAGAAGGTCGCTGCGAACGCACGTATGGCGTACTGCCATGTGTTGGAGATGAACACGAACACCAATACGAACATCCAACGGTATTTGACGAATAAAGCGATGGGGTTGGACGCGAATGGTGGTGGCATCAACCAGAACACCGCCAATTATCTGTTCTCCACACATGGATGGCTATCTCCGCAGGAACCGGATGTGACCAAGGAGGGCAAGTCCAAGATCGAAGGTGTGGACAGTGTGCGCGCCACCCGTGCCGCCGTGTTCTGGGAGACATGCACATCACCAAACAAGGACGGGACGGTGGCGTCACGCCCAGGATGGCGCATGCTGGTCAACAACCTCAACGACGAAGAGAGCGGGGAAATCAAGAACGTCGATAAGGTCGTGCGCGCAGCCAAGAACGGCAAGGAAGTCAACGACGTGTTCGATGAGAACAAGGAGTCGTCCGCGTTGAAGGACATCTTCCGCAACGATATGCCGGAAGGACATGATGAGAACAGTGCGAAAGCACCCATCGACGCAATCTGCACGGTGGTGTTGGGCAACCAACTGTTCCAAGACGGCAACGCGGAAAGCAAGGACAAACAAGCGGCCGCCCTCGGCTACCTATTCGACGTGCCCAACGTGGGCGCCACCTGGAACGAAGCGAACCTTGAGGACAGTGCACAAGCCGGCACCCACGCGTATTCGGTGCGCACCACATTGGACTACTTCTACGGCAACAAGGACGTGGACACGCTGGGAGCATTCGGCAGCCTCATCGGCGCATTCGTCAGCATGCTCGTATACGGGTTCGCCGCAATCGTGCTCATCATATCCAAAGCCATGCTGGTCGCCATGTGCGTGTTCCTCATAGCGGCGGTATGCGTGCAGATGGTTCCGGTCGGTGACGCCCCGGCACGCGCGTTGAAGAACTGGTCGAAGACGATGCTGAACATCTGCCTCGTCGGCTTGCTGTACTCGTTGTTCATGCAGTTCGTCGTGTTCATATGCCGTATGCAGATGAGCATGGTGTCCAGCATGCCGAACAGTTTCATCAGCAATCTGGTCATCGGATTGAGTCCGGCGACCGCATTGGCGTGCATCGCCATGTTCTTCACCCTCGTGTTGCACACGTCGAACCCGTTCAACCCCAAGACGATGATGGGGTTGGCCGGTGGAGGCGTGTTGGCCGCTGGCGCGATCAACGCGGTGAACCATGCGAAGACGTCGGTGCGGCGTCGTATGAAACGTGCCAGCAAGCAGCGTGACAAGGCAAAGCATCAGGGTGGCGGCAAATCGGTCGCCGCAACCAAGGGCGGCGCGAACCCGGATGCCGCATCGTCCGAAGCGATCATGGACAAGGCCGCAAAAGAGCAGGACGCGAAACCTGTGGAGAGGGATGCGCATGGCATGCGTGTGTTCGGTGATGGCAGGACCTTCGGTCAAATGTACGTCGATCACCGCACCCGGCTCAAAGTGAAGAAGCCCCCGCTCATGGAGAGGGGCCGCAAACTCATGGGGGAGAAGCTGCATGCCATGATGCCCAGCGACAAGACCATGGAGGGGCGTATGGCGGCCGCTCGCGCGACACACGCCAACATCGCCCAGAGGCAGGCGGTGGAAGCACTCAAGGCCCATGACATCAAACGTGCTTTCCAGAAGGCCGGTGTCGCCACGTTCATGCGTGGCGCCCAAGTCGTCAACATGGGCAAGGCGGTCATCACGGACAAGGAATACCGGCGTAAAGCCGCGAAGAGCGCCATGAAGGCGGCGGCCGTCGGCGCGGCAACGATCGCAGGTGTCCCGTATGCGATCCCGATGGCCATGGGCGCATACGCCGGATACAAGGGGGCGCGCAGTCTTGTGCAGCGTGCCCGCAGCGGCTCGACCCAGTTCGGTCAATCTCTTGGCAATTCAGTGAACCATCTGCGCCGCGAATTCCATGAGGACGCCGATGCCATGGCCGAACGACTGGTCACCGACACCAATGGCATGCGATACGTAGACAAGCCAACTGGGTCCAGCGTGGCATCCCAAGGTTCCGGTGAAGATGCACAACCGCCACGGGTGGTTGACGTCAACGCGACACACGTTGAAGACACACCCATGTCGCCCCAAGGCCCCGCTCCGGAGCCCGTGGCGCCAACTTCCGCCGCTACAGGCAAGGATGTGACCGTGAAACGCCCTCGACGGGAAGCGTCGGCACCCGACCGTGCGCAACCGCAAGTGATTCAACGCCCCACGTTCCGTGACGAACCCGCCCTTCCCAACAATGAGTGAGGATCATCATGCACACCGCGAACACAGCCCTCGAACTGTTCTTCTCATGGGTGTTCACCCCCGTTGGCGCCACCTTGACCCTGCTCATGATCGGCATGGGTGTCGTGTCCGGCATCCTGCGCCTGTTGGGCAGGACGGGACGCATCCTGAAAACCTGTTTGACGGTGACCATGGTCCTACTGTTCGTGTGGATCATGTCAGGTGTCTTGGGTGCGATGGGCATCCCCGTCAGGGAGTGGCTGATCCAACTCGGCAATTGCATACCGAAACTGTTGGACGCGTTCGTCACATTCATCACACGGTTGGTGAACACAGCAACATGAGAGCTTCGACGAGTTACGATCCCCCCGAAAATCCTTGAATTCCGCCAACCTCCACAGTATGGGGGGTTGGCAGGGGCGGAGGTCGTGCGCCTTTGTTGGACAGCGAATCAGGCTTGTGCCACTTGATTAAGCAGCATGGTGACGTCGAAGACCGTCAAAACTGGCAAGATGCCAGTTTTGACATACCGTGTGGCTATTCGGTTTCTTTGAGAAGGTCTTCTATCCTGCAATCTAGGACGCTTGATATTCGCTCTAGCTCTCCTAGTGTGAAATCCACTTCGCCTGCCATCTTCCGATAGAAGGCGGACTTGCTGATTCCTGCTTTGTCGTAAAGCTCTTTGGGGGTTAGGTTTTTCTCGGGGTAGAGCCTTTCGATGTTCTTGATTGCGGTTTGTGTTTTTGTGGACATACTCAGTATTCTACACTCCCACTTTCGGGACATGCCGCCTTGACAGATTTTCCCGATAGTGGGAATATATATTCGTTCCCGAAAAAGGGAAAACGCCGCAGGGTAGTAACGATACCCGCGGCGCATGGCACATAGAAAGGTTCCCAATGCCGAACAACAATCGTACCCACAGCCTCGTAGAAGTACCATTCCACAACCAAACCATCCTTGCTCAACAGCGGGAAGGCGGAAACATCTACGCCGCCCTGAAGCCCATATGCGAAAACATTGGTATCGATTATGAGGGTCAACGCCAGCGAATCGCAAGACAAGAGTGGGCAACCACCTGCGTCATAAAGGCAGTTGGCGCTGATGGTAAAACACGCGAAATGGTAGGCGTTGACCGACAGACGCTTGTCATGCGGCTTGCCACCATCGACACGAGCCGCATCAAGAACGAGAAAGCGAAGCGACTCATCATTCTCTACCAGCGTGAAGCTGCGAAGGCCCTCGATGCCTATTTCAACGAGGGTGGTGCGATCCGTGTTCGTGAGGACGATACGGATATGGACATTATGGCCCGTGCGGTGCTTGTCGCGCAGAAACACATGGCGCAACGAGACCGGGAACTCGCGGAAGTAAGGAAACAGGTTTCCGAACTTGCTCCGAAGGCGGAGGCTCTTGACGTGTTCACGTCCGTCGAGGGCTCTTATAGCGTCTCCGACGCGGCGAAGCTCCTCTCGAATGATCTTGACATTCAGATTGGTCGTAATCGCCTGTATGTGTTCATGGAGTCGATTAACTGGGTGTTCCGTGACGCCGCCACCAATGCGTGGAAGGCGTACCAGTCTCAGGTGGATAACGGGCGCCTTGAGATGAAGGCCCATGTGGAACACGGTAAGCATCGTGATGGTACGACGTTCCCGTATCCGCCGACGGTGCGTGTCACAGCGAAAGGCCTGGATGTGTTGCGTGGTCTGCTGCGTCGGCGTGGCACTGGCATCGTCGCCTGACCCGCCATCTGGTAATAGTCGAATCGTTGAACAGAAGGAAGTGTCATGGGACAGGAAATCGAATATTTCGCGCCGTTGGAACCACAAGCCGGCATGGATGCCGTCGAGCGCAATATGATCGGGTTGCATAACCGTCTGGCCGCAGTGTTGGATGATTACGTGGAGCTTGTGGACGACCCGCAGGTGCAGGGTGTACCATCCGTGGAAATGTTGCGGGGCATGCTCAAGGCGCATCTGGTGGCGTTCCTGAACGCCAGTGAAAACATGATGATGGAGTAGGCAGTATCCACAAAACCAAAAACCATGTGTGGGGTGGAACCATCGACGGTTCCACCCCACACGATTACTTATTGCTTTTCGTCGTAGCCGTAGGCTTTCCCCATGTCCAATCCGCCACTAAGCAACGCCGTGTCCAACGCGGCTTCCGTCAACGCGGTCATGGACAGGCCGCTCTCAGCTGATTTGAGGCGCAATGCCTTGTACAGTTCCTCGGTGATGGTCACCCCGAAGCGCCGGGTGCGTGGATGCACGTAGCCGCCGCGCATGGCTGGTTTGCGTGCAGGCTCATTGCTGGCATGTTCCGGGCTGGTTGTGGGGTCTTCGAGGGGTCGCATGTCTCGGTTGTCGCTCATGCCGTGGCTGAACGCGTTGGAGATGTTCTTGACCATGGTCACTCCTTGCCGGTGGTGGTGCGGGATTCGAGGTAGTCGAGCAGTTCCTGCACGACGGATGGGTATTCGGTCTTGTCTCGTTGGATGGTGCCGTACATGTTCTTGATGGCTTCGCGTTCGGTGATGACGGTTTCGAACCGTGGGATCCCGTTGGTGTCGAGTTCCTCGATGGCGTTGCGCGCCAATCGGGTGCGTGGTTTGACGCGGGTGAGCAGCACGATGCCGTTCCTGCATGCCATGTAGGTTTTGCCCGCGTGGGTCATGTCGCTGACGGATGGTTGGCAGGGGATGATGGTCACGTCGGCGCAGTCGAGTGCGGCTTGCATGACGCCGGCGTCGCTTGGTGGTGTGTCGATGATGATGTAATCGTAATCCTTGTACCGGTTGAGGATGCGTGTACGGTCGAGCAGTGCGGTGTTGACGGGTTGCACATCGAACCCGAGATCGTAGGGGGGCGTGTTGGGGTCGTCGTGTTGGCGCCGGTCGTTTTCGTTGGCGACGTATTCCTGCCAGAGCGTGGCGCCGCCGGTGTTGTCGGAGTCGAGGACGGTGACGGTTTTCCCTCGCATGGTGAGGCCTTCGGCGAGGGCCATGCTGGTGGTGGTTTTGCCGCTGCCGCCTTTGATGATGGCGATGGTGATGATGGTTGGGGTCATGTGTCTGATTGTCTATGTGTTTGTGGACATATTCAGTCAAGCGCGTGTCTGGCCAGTCACTCAATCATCTGGCTGATTGGTTGCATGGTCGAACAGTCAGCCAATCCGGTACGAAAAAGGGGCACCCGTTTGGGATGCCCCTGTGGATGGTCGTTTTTCAGTGGATGTCGACGTATTCGATGTCGTCCGGTTTGGATGCATGCGAGTGGCTGGTGCTCGCGGTCTGCTTCACGGCGCTTCCGTGTTTCTTGGCAAGGGACTTCCCCCATAGTTCGGTGATGGCGGTGAGCAGGATGCCGATTGCGACGATGGTGGCTTCGGTGATCCAAAGCCCGTGGACATATCCGGTGAACCTGTGGAAGAAGACCCAGTAGACGGCGATGCCGCAGAAGGTGACGAAGGCCGGCATGGAGATGATCTTCAGCCCCTCCCAGACGCCGAGGCCTGTTTGGGGCTCGCTCTCCTTGCCGAGGCTGTCGCGTGTCTGGTAGAAGAGCATGGTACCGAAGTATGCGCCGTAGATGAACAGCGTGTAGAGGATGGCGCCCCCGATGATGATGTCGAAGAAGAAGACTGCGAGGGTGCCCACGAAGCCCAGGGCTGTTTGGATGCCGAGGCCGAGCAGGACGAACGGTGCGATGATCACTGCGATGAAGCCTATGATGAGGCCGAGTGTGAAGCTGATCATGGTGGTCTTTCCTTCGTGTTTTGTGTGTTCCCTTTCTGGGTGACAGCTTACTGTTTTTGTGGACAGTTTCAGTATAGCACACTTTTCCAGCATCCAACATACATACAAAACCAAGCACATGCAACACGACACATATGCTAGACTGAAACAATTCACAAACCACTGGAACCGGAACGCACCACAATGCCATTCAAACGCAAACAGACCCTCAGCGTGGACGACACGCCACTGAAAAGCGAAAAGCAGCGCCGCAACGAAATCGACCTTGAAGCGCTACGACTGCAACAAAAAGGCACCAGCAAAGTCAAGGTCCTCCTTGTCGTGCTCCTGATCGTCGGAATCATCAGCCCCATCATCACCATGCGAATCGCAGCCAATACGGAAGCATTCACCGACATGGCAAGTGAACGATTCCACCTCGTCACCGCCAACAAGCCCGGACGTCAAGCGGCCCTCCAGAACGTTAACAAATGGCTCACCGCATCCGATACCCCGTTCCAGTCCGGATACGCGAACCTGTGGTGGGTGGACGCCCAGCATGTCAACACCGTCACCTCCACATCCGGCGGCAATGCCGGCTCGGGAACCCAGACCCAATACTGGAGCCACCAGTTGAGCTTCACCGACTTGTCCGACGGAGCCACCAGAAACATCGCCCAGCTTGTCGCAGTCAGTGATGGCGTCGCCTCAGCCGTGGGCAATCCCAGTATCCTGCCGCTGCCATCGGACGGTAGCGCATCGCAGACATCCTACATGCCCGACGAGGAGGCGCGCATTGACCAGGCGGCCACCCTCAAGGATGTGGTCAACGCATGGGCCAAAGCGTACACCGGCAAGGATCCGTCCGCGTTGACCGTGCTTGTGGGCGACCCTGACACGAACCACGCTTATCAGCCCGCCTGTGTGGGCACGTTCAAAAGCGCCAGTGTTGATTGGCTCATCGCCGTGGATGGGGAGGGTGCTCCAGTCAAAGCCAAGGACGGGGCTGCCCCCAAGTATGGCGCCGCATCGTTGACCATACAGTTCTCCCCTTACCCCAAGAAGGGGGACCTGAACGCGGATGAACAACGCCAGGCCTCATCCGTGACATCCACGATGAGCGTGGGCGTGCTCATCGCAGACCCCTCCAGTGGTTCGGCGCGCATTGTGGACTGGAACGCGGCTGGTGTGGTGTCGAAACTCAGGCCGTATGCGAACGCGGTTTCCAAGGAACAGTTGGTCACGGCGAACGCCAATGAAACGGACGACGTGGCCGGCGCGACGGCTCAGGGTGGCGCAGTGTCGCCAACCAGCGGCGCGGCGTCCGGCGACGGCGAACAGGAACAGTAAGGAGAACCCCCATGGCGCAACATGCGTCCGGTCACGGACATGGCAGCAAGGATGACCCAAACAGTTTCAGCGGATGGGTGCAGGATTACGCCGCCCTCATCTCCGGAGGCATCGTCGCGGCGTTCCTCATCATATGGATCATCAACCTCTTCTAGGAAAGGATGGCGGGCATGACTGCACGCAACCGCAAACGAGGATCCAATGGGAAGCGGATCGTCGAGGCCCTCATGACGTTGGTCGCCGTGTTCGTGATGCTAGTCATCGTCGTCGAATCCGGCGCATGGGCGTTGCTCGCTCCGTCGTTGGGATTGCCGGAGGTCACCAGTGTTTCCCAACTGTTGCCGGGAGCGGATTCCAAGAACCGGGTGTCGTTGCCGCAACCGGATGTGGGGACGTCTGGTCTGGACGCGCTCAAACCATCAGCGGGCGGACGGGAGGAGCCGTCTCCCACGGTGTCGGACGGCACGTCGGCGGCGCCAGATGCAAGCAGTGGGCTTCCCGCTGCGGCGGCGAGTCCGTTGGGAGTGTCGGAAGCGTTGGAGGCTGCGAAAGTCCTTCCCGTGGCCACCCCACATATGAAGGGGTATAAGCGCGCCGACCAATTCGGCGGGTGGGCGCAGTCTGAAGCCATGTGCGGCCGCGGGACGACCCGTGACCTTGTACTCCAACGTGATCTGCATGATGCGGCGATGGACGCGCAGTGCCGTGTCACTTCCGGATTGTTCACCGACCCGTACACGGGTGGGACGATGAGATTCCAACGGGGCAAGGACACGTCGTCATTGGTGCAGATCGACCATGTGGTCGCTTTGTATGACGCGTATGCGAGTGGTCTGTGGAACCGTTCCCAGGGGGAGCGTGTGGCGTATGCGAATGATCCCGAGGTGTTGTTGGCGTCGCAGGGCGCCGCCAACAATGCGAAGGGTGAGGGGGTGAACCTTTCCGGGGTGGGAGCGAAACATGGCTGGAAGGTGTCCACGCCGAGCGTGTGGCTTCCGGATAACGTCTCGTACCGTTGCGGTTATATGTCGAAGCGTGTGTACATCAAGCACAAGTATGGGTTGTCGATGTCACCGTGGGAGAAGGCGGAGACGGTGGGGTATCTGGAGCAGTGTGCCGCTGGCAACTAGCTGAACCAAACAGTATAAGCTATACTGACATTATCCACAAAACCGTGTACTCGAACAAAGGATGGCATCATGATGCATGCGGAGACGAGGGATTACGTCGATTTCGGCGAATTCCTCGATAAGTGCGCCGATAGTACGATCATCGACGTTGATTTTCTCAATGATGATGGGGTCAGGCGGGTGCCTTTGGAGTTGGCGGACCGTCCGACCGCCGCCGAACTGCGGGGGAACCAATATTTGAGGGGTCTGCGTCCGTTCCGGTATAGGCGGTTCACGGATTTGAAGCTGCCGAAGATGACCGGGTGGTGTGTGTCGGTGGATGACCTGTTCGATGGTGCGGCGTTTGCCGCTTGAGTCGTCTTGGTTGGCGACACGCCGATTTGTGTCGAACAAATGTTCGAATATATGATGGTGCCGTTAACCATTGACACGAAAAAGGAGCGACGACGGCAGGTATAAACAAAACGACGGCAAGGGGTATTGCCCCATGTGGGAAAACATGGCGACATGGCAATAATTCATGCTTTGGATATGGTAATCTGAACATAGCCACAAACACGGCAGCCATCCACAGATCACCCCACAGGAACCACACCATGACCAACCTCAACCACACCATATCCCACACAGTCAAAACGATCATGGCCGCACGCCACATCCGGCGCGCCGACATCGCACACGCCCTGGGACACAGCGGCGAATACGTCCGCCAACGACTCAACGGCACCCACGGATGGGACATCGCCGATCTTGAAAACTTGGGGAAGACCCTCGACGCCACGCCGGGGCAACTGCTCGGCGACCACGCCGAAGCGATTCGATGGTGCTCGCAACCAATGCTCGACCTTGCCCGCGAAGACCCGAAAGCGTTCGCGCTGCTCGTCGCGCTCACCTCTTCGGCACGCATGTCCACCACCGGGCGGCATGTCGATCAGGTCACCGCGCAATTGTTGGCCGGCAGTGTGGGCGCCAGCCCGGAGCATCTTCAGATGTTGTCCGACAGGGGATTGATCTGTGATGACGCATACGGCGTCGTCGTCAACAACACAAAACAAAAATGAAATGAAGGGAACAAGGGGGAAACACGCATGATTCACGATCCGCGGACAGCGGTCATCAAAGAGGTGTTCATCTCAAACGCACCAACCATGGGCATCCGCAATGCGGATGATCTGTTCGACAGGTGGCTCGCCCACATGACGGAACATGAGGGGAGTAAGGTTTCGGCAACCGACGTGGACGATGGCATCCCATACCGCGCACCATACGGGGAGGCCACTGCCGCCGGTTCCCCACAAAGGGAACTCATGCAGATCCATGATACGATGTGCCACGCTTTGGACGATCTCGTCGAAGTGCGCGACGACACGACACTGATCAACGATGACCAGAACGCCGAACTGTCCCGCATCGGGTACGCCCAGTTGGCCGTGATCGACCAGATGGAACGGTTCCTCAACGAAAACAGTGGGGCATGTAACTGACAGCCGACATAAGAGGCGTCACAATCCTGTTACAGGATTGTGGCGCCTCTCTTTTCCTGTTCCGGTCAGGAGTCCCTCACCGTTTTTAGAGATGAAGAATGGTTCCCTAATACAATCGAACAACGGATGGCGGTTTCCTCACTTAGTGTCCTCACGCACAGTGTCGCCCGTGATCCCCGTCTCTGACCGGGGAATACGACGCTTGATCTTCACCGGGGAATCATCCAAAAAGGGAAACCACACGGACACGGTTTTCCCGTTACGAATGAGATAATTGTTCCTGTCGAAAACCCCATCACCCCTTTGACTGAGCAACGTGTCGAAGAGGAAAAAGGAGGCGAGTCCCACCTGCGGTATAACGTTCTCCCACTCTTCACGGTCACGAATCAACTGGATGACCTCAACCGTGACGCGCTTACCGTTGAAAAAATTGAGGGTCAACTGGTCGCCGGATTGCAGCATGTCACCCACTTCCCGTTCGACACCCTCATAAATCCGGTACTTGCCGTGCTTGCTGATTCTTGTTCTCATTGAACTGGTTCCTTTCTTAGTTGCTTGTGGTTTCAGGCGAGTTGTTGGTAGATGTTGGTGAACAGGGTTTCGAGGTCCTGTTCAGTGGCTATTGGTTTGTCTTGGGTTAGTTTGCTGTTGTGGGTGATGTGGGCGATAAGCAGGCCGTGTGTCTCTTCGAAGCTGATTTTGTATTGGGTGCGCCCCTGTGCGATGGTGATGGTGTGGTCGTTGAAGTCGGCGCCCATGTAGGGGTCGATCCATGGGGGTTGTTGGTTGAGGATGCGCATGGCTGTTTGGTAGATGCTGCGTGTGGTGTGGTCGAGGTTGGTCATGACATACTCCTTGTTTTGTGGACAATTTCAGTATAGCACTTAAGTATGGTTGACACGCATACCACCACACCTGAGAGAGGGAAGGAATGACTCGCACAACCCATAACAGACCATCGCACCCTCAAAACTGCGATGACGAGGCAAGTGGAACGGAACAAGACGAATAATCAGATACAACGCTTGCTTTTGCGACAGCTCCTGATCCAATCCGCGACGGGGGCGAACAGAGAAACAGGGAAGATTGGCGAAATGCACCAAGCGGCATCGCAAGACGAATAACGGGGAGGGGGAGTGTGGACAACGGACCATGCGAACGTGAACCAGTGCGCATAGGCGCGAATCAATAAGGTTCTTTGGTGGTGGTTGGTGGTGAAGAAGGGGCGCCCGCCTGAATGAGATCAGGCGAGGTCTTTTCCGTTGGTTCCCCAGCGGCGGCAGTATGGAGCCTAAGAGACACTCGGCACGGGTATTGTTCCGTACACGGCGGCATACGTATGGGCGTCCGAATCAACGGTTTTGTTGAAACATGCAGTTGGCGGTCCGATTATTGCTGCACTGCACCCATACACTACTAATGCGCCCGCATTGGTCGGTACGTTCCTCGGCTCCGGTCCTTGTTTCGGCTCTGGCTGCTTCGTGTCTTTATTTCACGAAGACCGGCGTCCCCAGCGGACGGGTACACGTTGGCGGGAGGATTTGCGAGGGGCTATCCCTGTTTCCCTCGGTCTTCAGTACTGGGTTGCGTATGTTCGCGACCTATGTTATACTGAATCTGTTTTCAATTATCTCTTGGGCTCGACCACCTCGGTGGCCGAGCCTTTCCGTTACTGTGACCGTTCCCCGTTTCGGTCTGGAGGACGACCATGGTTTGTGGACGCAATCAGCATATCATATATTACTCCCCTTCAAGCTCGTCTCGGATTGGATTTCAGAACTTTTACCAGTGATATACTGAACGCATGCACAAAAACACCATCTTCATAAACAAGGCATCGTCGTGCGTGCGCAATATCGGAGATACGCTCGCATTCGCCTTCGTCTGCGCTGTAGTGACGACCTATTGGCGTATCGGCGCAATCTTCCATGACAAAGACGATCAGGACTGGGCCGACCTCACTAGATGATATTCTGAAAGCGTGCACAAAACCACTTACGGGACAATGACGTACACCGAAATGGAAGGAAACCACCATGGCAGGATTCAACGAAACCCAGCACCGGCGCAACCCGGACGGCACCTTCGCCGACATGGGCAACACGCGGCTGAAGCGGCATGCGGGACTGCGAACGCCCGCCCCGATTTCAGCGGTATGGACCTCAGGGGGAAGGACTTCTTCTCCAAGGACCTGTCCGCCGCCGATTTCCATGACGCCGACCTGCGCGCCTGCGATTTCAGACATATAAACCTGCGCGGCGCGGATCTGTCCGGCTCGGACATGCGCGGTGCCGGACTGTACGACTCCGACCTGTCGCAAGCGGACCTGTCGCAAGCGGACCTGTCGCAAGCGGACCTGTCGGATGTGGAGCTGCGCAACGCGACCCTCGCGAACTGTGATTTCCATGACGCCGACGTGTCCAACACGCATTGGGATGCGGCCGCCGTCGTCGATTGCGACTTCCGTGGCACCGGCCTGACCCCCGATGACGTGCTCGACCACATGGAGGAGCGCGACACGACATACGCGTTCGCACGCAACCTGTTCGACGATGGTTCCGGTTATGCGGCGGAGGTCGATTACGATTCGGAAGCGGCGTATTCGAGCGCGATCCTGTACGCACCCGGCTACGATTCGGAAGAAGCGCGGTCCTTGACGGTCTACGAGTCGCATGGCGCCTCCACCAGGCCGGATTTCTCCAGCAGGGCGGACATCGAGGATCAGGTGTCGGAATACTCGGGCAGTGGTGTGGTGGCGTTGTCCGACGAGACGCAGCGAAGGATCGTGGACACGCTCGATGGGTATGTGGATTATGGCACCGGCAGGTGGCGCAACATGAACATCCACGCGAATCTGGATACGGTCAACCCGGATGACTTTACGTGCATCCTTATGGAGTGCGATACGGAAAGCTGAACCCGGCGCGTCTGATGTGTGTCATGGCATTAGAAGACATATGCTATACTGACATTATCCACAAACCCAGCAAAAGGAAGCATCATGGCGTTCCCTGACATATCCATCAGTTTCTCCGGCACGGTATGCGCCGACCCGAAGCTCTACCAGACGCAAGGCAAGACCCCTGTAGCCAACTTCACGCTCGCCGTGAACCACCGGCATTGGGACGCCGCGGCGAAACAATGGGTGAAGGGCGCCACGACATTCAAACGGTGCAAGGCGTTCGGACGGCTCGCCGAAGGGATCGGATCCAGCCTGCGCAGAGGCATGCGCGTCGTTGTCACCGGCAGCGAGTCGTGCGAATCCTACCGTGACCGCAACACTGGCGAACAACGCAGCGTGCAGGTCGTCACCGTGGCTGACGCCGGACCGAGCCTCATGTTCGCGGCGTCGCAGGATGCGGCGGGCCCGGCCATGGGCGCGGGAATGTTCGATTACGCTCCGCCGGTGGCAGGAATGGACGACCCATATGCGCAGTTCGACGGCGTGTCGGACCCCGTCTGACGGGCTGAATAGCCGATAATGAACATTATGTCAGATTGTGGATTGACGTCTGCGCCCATCCACAAGGACACTGTGGACAACGATACCACACCATCCACAAGGACACTACATGTACACCACCCCCACCCCCGACGACTGGCGCAACCAATACCTGCTGCAATACGCGAAACGCAGCATCCGGGACGCCGCCGACAGCATCACCCTCGCCATCGACCGGATCGGGCCAGACAGGGACACCACACAGCTCACCGAACTCAGGGACACGCTCAACGACACCGCGGCCAGACTGGCCGGCAACCACACCCCGCAAAGGACCACACGATGAACAACTTCACCATGACCATGCTCATGCCCGAATGCGGGGACACCGTACGCATGGACCTCCGCTACGACACCAACGGATACACGCTGCACACCCCCGACTGGACACTGTCCATGCCCGACGACGTGACCGTCCGCGACACCGTGGAAAGCGTCCAGGCCGTGCACATGATGCTGGAGCACCGGGCATGAGCCGCAACAGCGCCGTGTGGCGCGAACACGCCAAATGCTCCGGCAAGGGCGACCTGTTCTTCGATGACATCCGTGAACAGGAGGCGAAAGCCATCTGCGCGGACTGTCCCGTGCGAGAACAGTGCCTCGACCATGCGATGCGCGCACCGGAACAATACGGCATCTGGGGAGGCAAGACACCACGCGAACGGCGCCGCATGACGCTGTCCACCACACAGGCAAGGAGCCGGCGTTGAGGGTCATGGTCGATATCGACAATACGCTTGCGGATTACACGCACGCGTTGCGTTACTGGCTGCGCCGCAACCATGTGTATGGCCCGTTGGACGGGTATGCGATGGCGGAGCCGTGCGAGTACGGGTTGTGGCGTGACCCGTCGTGGCCGTTCGCCTCATATGAGGCGTATGCGGACGCCCACCATGCTGCGGTGTTGGACGGATTGTATCTGGCGGAACATCCCTATCCGCATGCGATGCGCGCCCTGTGGCAGTTGGTCGAGGACGGCCATGATCTGGTCGTCGCCACCAGTCGTGTGGACGACGAACACTTCCAACAGACGTTCGCATGGTTCACCCGGCATTGGCATGATCCGGCGCACGGCCCGGTCGAGTATGGTGTCGGATTCCATTTCGGTGACAAGACCCTGCTGGATGTGGATGTCGCGTTCGAGGACGACCCGGCTGTCATCGACGAGCTGGCCGCCAAGGGCGTCACCGTCATCCACCCCGACCACCCGTACTGCCGTGACTGCGACGGCATCACCATGGACGATTGGAGCCAGGCGCCCGGCATCATCCGGCAATTGCAAGAAGACAAGGAGAACACAAGGTGACCGATACGCAAAGCCTGATTGACGCGATCCTCGCCGAGGACACACGCATCCACCGTGTGATCGGCAAGGAGATCACGGACGCCAAAAAACAACTGTCCGCACGCGCCGGCGACACGAACGGCCTGCCGGCGCTGATCGACGCATTGGAACGCGTGGGCCGGCAATTCGACCCATCCACCCCGGCGGCACGGTTGCGCGCACGACGCGCCGCACTCACCATGCTTGAACGGAGAGGGGAAGACCAATGATCAACGTGTCGCAGCAACGCGCCCTGCTGCATGACATCATCGCCGAATGCGACCGGTTGGCACGGGAACGCACCAGCCAGGCCGACCAGTACACCGACGGATACTTGGCCGCGTTGACGGCCGTCGATGCGTACTGCACGCGCCTCGACAACGGCATGTGGAAACCCTGACCCATCAAACCCCATATATAAGGAACACGACGATTGACCAGTGAACAACGCAAGGAGATCGCCCGCACATGGTGGGACTGCCACGTGCCGCGGGTGGACATCACCCGCCTGTTGGAAATCAGCGACGAGGAGCTCGACATGATCCTAAGCGAACAAAGCGAACCGGAACCGGAAGGAGCGGACGCATGACCATCGAATGGATACGCCAGATACGGTGCGCGTGGCGTGCACGCCGCCTGCTGTCCAACATCGCATTGTTGACCGACGCATACTGCGGTTTGGCCAACCGGTTGGACGACGGGTTCAACGAAGACACGTTCACTGACGCGTACCATATGCGCCACGTGATCGACACCCAGCTCGGCGAACTGGAAGCATACCTTACTGCCGGAACCCTGCCGGACAGGTGGCATGCAGGCCGGCGTGAACTGGTGTCGGACGGGCTCGCCGCAGCCGATGAACTCATGGACAAGGCCCGCACCCGATACAACGAGATGGTGCTGTTGGAATACGAAGCGAACGGTATGGACGCGAACCTGCTCGAACACGCGCGGCGCATCATGGCCAGCACGGACGAATTGTTGGGCGGCATCGAGGTCATGCGACCGGGAGAGGAGCAGTGAACCATGCGAACACACCAACCATGCGACCTGTGCGGCAAACCATATGCCGAAGGCAACCAGTATTGGCAGCACTATGTGGACGCGCTCGGCCACCACCACCATCGGTGCGCGGAGCATTGGCAGGTGCTGTGCATATCCTGCGGGCGGATGATCCGATGCGTCACCCACAACGTGCTCTCCATCGACGGGTGGCTCATCGTGGACGGACGCGACGCGGTCTGCCCTCAATGCCAGGACAAAGGACACCGGCCATGACCTCAGCGAAGACCATACGGCACATCCGCACATTGCACGGCCAGGGATGCAGTGTCGCGGAAATCCACCTCATCACCGGCATCAGCGGATGCGTCATCAAAGACATCCTGCCCACCCCAACCGACACCAACCCTCCCCCGGCGCCGGACACACCCGACCCCGTGGATGCATTGTTCGACTGACCACACATGTGAAAGGACAACGGTTATGAACGCGAACCCCAATCCGGCCGACGACACCGGCACCACCCTGCTCTTGGATCCGCCGATCCTCATCGTCACCACCCACATGGGCGGCCTGTTGGCCGTACCCATGCAGACCGACGTGGAAGGGCAACGGCAGCGGATCGAGACACCGTGCGAGCAATGTGGGGACAGTGACACAGTATTCGCCGTTGTCCGCACATGGAACGAACTCGACGACGAGCTCATGGACTTGGCCGGTGACGGATGGGCCGACGACGCGCTGATCGACATCGCCACCCTGACATGCCGCCGGTACTGCCCGAACGTGGACGAACGGACCGTGGGCGAACTGGAGGCACGGTTGTGCGCACGCGCCGCGCAATGGTGGAACGACAACGAGACCTTGGAGGACGAATGATGACCCCCAACAGCCACAAGACACGACGCACCTACGGGCGTGTGCATGGCGTGGTCACCCGCGTGTACGCGCACAGTTTCGATATGGCCGACCGTGGCGGCATGATCGTGCATGCGCTCATCCCCGACCGGCTCGCCACGATGGCGTGCGGATTGGGCAAAGGCGGTGTCGTGGACGTGCATGGGTTGATCATCCATGACGGGAGGCAGTGCATCATGCGGGTGGAACGCCTCGAACGGTTCACATCGCACCCGCACCGGACCGTCACGGCCGCCGACCTGCCCCGTCCTGGTTTTGATTTCACCGGCGGATTGGGGTCCGTCGCCTACGTCCGGCAATTGCGTGGCGACGAGTAGAAAGGACACGGAGTATGAGTGGTGCGCATGCGAAACCATTGACCCGACGCCAACTGCGACAACGGAACCGTATCGGCAAATGGACGGCCGGCGTCATGTCCCTATTGTTGTTGGGTGGCGCCACCATGTGCGCGCTCACCCTGCCCGGAACACCCACCGCACTCGGCGTACCTGACCGCAGTCCAGCACCCATCACCCGCAGTGTGGACGGGCCAACCGTATCCCGCGCCTCCACGCGTGAAGCGTTGGCCGACGGAGTGGCGTCGGTAAGTGTGGATTCCACCGGCACATGGACCATGGGCAATGACCGTATCGACGTGGAGCGGCTCACCCGTGCCACACCCGAACCCACTGACCTGCACCATGCAAAAGCCACGCAACAGACCGTGGACCTGCTCAACACCACTGACATACCAGCCGATACGGCCACCAGCACCCCGGTATTCACTGGCGACAGTGGCAACGCGTACCCGTGGGGGCAGTGCACCTGGTGGGCATACGTCAGAAGGCATCAACTGGGTTTGCCCGTCGGATCGTATTTCGGCAACGGGCAGGCATGGGCCGCATCCGCCGCCCGGCTCGGCTACAGCGTCAGCCACCAACCCACGGTGGGCGCGATCATCGTGTTCCAACCCGGCCAAGCCGGCGCCGACCTAACGTATGGGCATGTCGCCATCGTCGAACAAACCCACGCGGACGGGAGCATCACCATCTCGGAAAGCAACGCGCAAGGTCTGGGCGTCATCTCCAACCGAACCCTGACGGACGCCACCCAATACACCTACATCCATTAGTCAAAGGAGAACCCTCTTGAGCCGCACCTACACCACCATCCGCTACAACGCGTTGGAACGCAAAGCCCTCGCCCACGGCTACCAGAGCGCGGAGGACTACCTGCGCCACACACCACGGTTACGCCATCGGTTGTACCAGTGCCCGGTCGGACGGCACTGCCCCACATGCACCAACAACCGCTGCCACGCCAACCATGTGCGATGTACGGCAGCACGCCAACAGCAGGAGGAATCATGAAACCAGACAAACCACGGACATGGCTCAACCCCCAATCATCATCATTCGATCAGGACATACAAGCACTGGGAGGAACGATCATACATTTGCAAACCAGCAATCAAATTTTTGATCCGAACAGTACAACACTCCTAGAACCGGATCCACAAAAGGCATCCCTGGAGGCAACACCCGATAGCCGCAATCCTCATACAGCAACCGCATACGCTGCTCACAATTGCCAATCGCCACCGGATTGCCATGGGCCCTCAGGACCGTGCCAAACAAGTTAATGAGCACAGTGGCAATCCCTTGTCTGCGGTATTCCCCCACTACTGCGACAGCACGCAAAAACACACGGACTCCCTTTGGGAAATATAAGGCCTGATACCGGATGACACCGCCAATTCGCCCATTGGGTGCCACCGCCACAATACCCTCCTGATCCGGTCCAACAGCAGAAGGGCCAATGGAATCGGATACCAGACGATCCGCGGCGTCACGGTCATTCACCGTCTCCCGGCGGAATGTCCAACCTTGTTCCACAAGCAGACGGGAGAACCTATAGTGCTTCTCAGCATTGAAATCAAGCATGGTTGTATCATATCGTCTCCTTGCGCACCGGTATCACGCCCTCTCCCACCCGCATGCCAATAACAAGCCCCCGAACACTTCATCACAGAAAGGCTCACCCATGTGGCCCGTATTATTCAACGGCATGGCAGTCGGGTTCGCATTCCAGCTGTGCCATCGCCTCCACCAAGACCGGTTGAACCACCGGTCGGCATACACCGACCCCTGTGTCACTTGGCTGCCCCCGGCCAACACACTCGCCAACACCGGCGCAATCATCATGGAACTGTGCGAACCGAACCCAGACTGGCTCACAGTCGGTCTCAACCTATTGGCCGCCGCCGGCATGCTGCTCATCTGCATACGCCTATGGCGCCAACGTCACCACATGCCACACACGCCCATGCCGACCAGAATCCAGCAGGAAGGACCGTTGCCATCAAACATCACCGCCCCACCACGCTACCGACCCTGAAAAGGAAGGAACCTACCATGAACCATGCACAACGCCTCACCGCAATCCTGCTCGCCGCCACCTGCCTTGCCGGGCTGACCGGATGCGCCCTCGAACCAGACAGCAACACCAACCAGACCATCAGGGAAGCCCCATCCTACAGGAACCACGACCTGGAGTACAAGACGGTCGAACTGCCCGACGGCCGTCACATCGAATGCATCATCTTCTCCCACACCAAACAGGGCGGCCTGTCGTGCGACTGGCAGCACCCCACCAGCAACAAGGACACCAAATGACCACCACCGATACCACCACACCCATGTTCGAACACCCGTTGCACACGCTGCTCACCGATCTAGGATTCGCAGAAGGTGACGCCTGTTTCGAGATCATCGACAACAACGATTCCAACGCCCACGCACAGGCCGCCGCCTCGTGCGATATGACCTTCGATGTCATCACCGAAGACAACAACGGCCCCTATGCCACACTGTGCGCGCCGACCGGGTTCAGACTGGGCGTCCAACTGCCGGACAACCCCTATCCGGCATCGCAGTTGGAAACCATCCTGTACGGGCTGCGGGCACTCAGCAGCGGCACATACGATCTGGACGAGGCAACGGAAGAGTTCACCACCGGCGACGACCCGCAGGAAACCCGTGACACTCTGTCCGTAACCCACATGTGGGCCGAAACCCAAGCGGACCGCATCCTCAACACCGGGTACGCATTGTGCGACCTCATGAGCCTCGACCCGACCAGCATGCCAACCGAGGATTTCCTACCGGCATTGTGGCGGTACGCATGCAACAGCGAACACACCACTATCCTGTTCACCCTCTTGGACGAACACCTCAAAGCAACCAACCATCCGTTCACACGCCGACCAGCAGAACAATGACCAGTGAGATGAAAGGAACCATCATGGGCTGTCTCACCCGCCTATGGTTGCAATGCACCCAACCAGATTTAGCTGAACAACTCCGGTACGCGCAACGCATCCTCAACCGGTTCGACACCAACCCCACACCACGCGAACACCTCATGCTGCGACATATGGCAGCCAACGCCCACACCACGATCAGTATGCTGCTCGCCGACCTGGCGGCCGACTGGCAAAGCGCCGGACCCATCCAACGCCGATTGCTCGCCGCCACCGACCGCTACGCCACGCCCCTCATGCGCCGCCTGCAAACGGTGGCGACCGCAGACAGCAAGGAGACAAGCGAATGAGCCACACCACCGACCATTGCCCCGATTGCGGGAACGACACCACCCCTGTCAAACTCAACCGTCTCAACGGTGAGGACGGGTGGAAATACATCTGCCCACAATGCGAACCCACCCCACCCCACCATGATCCCATCCCGCACTGCATCCAATGCGGCCACCCCATGAACCATGACGGGGACACATGGGTATGCGGTACCTGCTGCTGGACCCGCGACCAGAACGATCATTGGTCGCATGACACACTCCGCCTCGCCACCCGCACCCTCACTGCGGAAAACCAAACCAAGCTCAACACCCCGGCCGAAGCCTACGTCGCGGGATTCCTCGCCGCATGGGACAAGGCACTGGAATTATGCCGCAGCGTTGAAACCAACCTGAGCAACCAGTGAAAGCCTCAACCATGAACAAATCAGAGCACCGTGACCTGCTGTGTCCCGCCGCAGCGTCACGTACGGTGCCGTGCTCTTCGTCTCGCATGGCGTCCTCGCGGGTGAGCCGGATTGGTCAGCCGCCGTTTGATGTATCCGGCAATACTGACGATGACATCCGGTGCGATTGCTATGCATAGATCAATCGCAAATCGACATAATTCTTGGGCATCTAACATGATGGCCCATACGTGAGTGCGATGGCGCCGACAAAACTGGACCCCTGTCAGTACATGCCAAAACCTATATAATGTGGCGGTCTATGATGTTCTGCGTTTTAGTGGTGTGCGGCATAACCAGCCACTGCACGCATGTGGCAGTCCAGATAAAAAGCGTCAGCCTGCATGAATTTAACTTTTCACCTGTTTTTTTAACTTTCCCGCGATTATTTAACTTTCATGCGCGAATGTCACACATCCTTAGCAACCACACATACCTCACACAGGTAGAATAAACCCAGACAGGAGGCTTCTCATGAAGCTAATCACCGCGACTGGCGACACCACACAGCAGGCGTTGCAAACCTGCGCCGATCAATGGTGCAAGGCTAACCATATGCCCCTCCGTCCGGTCATCATGCATGAGACACTCGTCCTCGATTCGACCCTGGATGCGATCGACTGGCTTGCCACCCATGACGATTCCACCGGGTTCCATGCGGTACGATACCGGGACGAACACAGCGCCCCATTGGATCCAGAAGAACGTGAACTGGTGTTGGATCGGGAACTTGAGGAACTGCGCGGCCGCTTGGAACAGCGCAATGAACCCTACTGGGCGCACCACGCGGACGACACCACGAATGGCATGGTGACCTGCCCCCAATGCCATTCCACGCTCAACACCGCACACTGCGGTACCCGAAAAAGCTGGCGCAACCATTGCCCCGTCTGCCACACCGACCTACGCCCACAACCAGTGCTCGACCAATTCAACACATGGAAACACGAATACCTACAACTGCGCGACGAACGCGACCAACTCCGCCACGAACGCCGCCACCCGGTCAGCTGGCTCGTCCTACTCGACGCAACCGGATACGGGGCGGCAAACATCACACCCGCCTGACATCGACAGCACCCCGGACGCCACACATGCGCTAACCGATTGCCTCTGACATGCAGGTGCACACGAGACCACCGAAAAACAGTAATTCATGTACACCACGCCCAAATCTCCTGTATCCACCAGACGATTATGGTGCGCATGCCACACGTCCGCATCAAGCGGCCCGTTACCGTCAAAACTCCTTGTTTTTGCGTGGTTTTCTGGTTTTCAGGCCGCGTTCGGCGAACGACAGCGCGTATCACACGCATAATCACGCCTTTCTCATAATGGTAAAAACACGCGCACACTGGCATCCCGTGTGCCGCCTGTAAGCCGGGGTTCGTTTTCACGAAGAAGTTCGAAAACAAAACCCAGTGGCGGGAAGACACGCGGAAAACACGGGGATTTGTACCACTCCCAGTGTTTTAATCAGGGGAAGAAAGGAGGCTCATCATGGCATTACGTTCATTGCATCAATCCTATGAGATTCCTGTGGCGCGTCTTGTGGCAATCGACATGAAGGCTTCCGCGAAAAAACGGCGCGCTTTCATGAAACAGTGGGACGTCCGCAAGTACATGCCCGAACACAATCCGCAATTACGCGAGAAACTCGGCATTGGCGAACAACACTGACAACTGATATTCAACCATGGCGGCAGAACCGTATATCCTCCCGTTCGGTGACATTCTGAATGGGCGTATCGACCCAGAACAGGCTGAGCACATCATGAAGCAGCTCAGCCTGTTCTCTTGTCGAAGGTCACAGCATATAACCGCCTTCTCCCGTGAGAAGATGACGGCATACGAGCAAGCCTCAGAATCCCGCAGCTATCTGTTCCTAAGGGAACAGGACAATGAGCTGTTGGGGTTCTTCACTCTGGGATTGACCTCCATGGAATGGGGCAACATCGAAAACAGCGACGGGTGGAGAAAAGGCTTCACCAAGAAACAACGCCGTGCTCTGTCACACGGGTTGTTCAAGCGCGAAGGATTCGTGGGCATGTTCACCATCGGTGAGCTGGCACGGAAAGACGGGATAGGCAAGGAAGAACTGCCCGGCGCGTTGATTCTTTCAGCGGCACTCCACTATATCGAAGAGGCACGCAAATTCTCCGGCGGCCGTTTCGTGCTCGTGGATTCACGACGCAAACTATTCGAAGCCCTTTACCAGCAAGCCGGATTCGTGGAGGTCGATACACGGCCATCACCCAATGAAGGGGAAACAGAGGAATTCGTAATCTCAATCCTCCCATTGGACGATCCAAGGTAGCTTGATTACTCACCCTTCCTGTTGAATCCGTATTCCTTGGCTAACGTGATGACCAGTGGCGTGTACTGCGGATACTGCCTTTCCACGGCATCCAATGCGGATGCCTGTTTGCGCGGATCGAGCATGGGCATCGACACCTGCAACGCTTTGTGGAGCGGTTGTACTGGCAGATTCCGGTAGTATGCGCACCGCGTATCACGTTCAACGACCCATCGGACTCGTTCCCGTGGCCGGCGGCGTGTGGGCGTAGCAACATACGTGTAATATTCTCCAACTTCGCCGAGTTCCATGAGTTCGAGCACGCTTGGCCCCCACAAGTAGGCGTTTTCGCCTCCTTGCGCGATGCAGCACGCTGTGTCACTGTTCTCCCAATCGAAGTCGAGTTCGGGGTCAAGCCACAAATACACGCCGCGTTCGGTGTGGCGCACATTGGGGTTGTTGGCTGCCCAGTGGCGGACGCTGGACGGGTCGATGCCGGCTTTGCGTACCTCCCATGTGGGGATGTTGCCGGCCCATTTGCGTGCAATGGGCAGGAGTTTTCGTTCGAGCGTGTTCATAGTCCAAGTTTACCACGCTTCGTTACAACTCAACGGGGATTGGTGTGCCTGATTGGTTGGAATTGTTGCGTGAAATGGTTGGTATTTCGGCGTTTTGCGTGCTGTGTTGTTTTGGGTGGTTGTAGGATGAAAGTGTGATTTGATTTCCATACGCCATAGGTGCTATACTGAAATCGTCCACAAAAAGAGAATGGGAGAACACACCATGACCACCACACACCACAACAAAACACGCATCATCACCAAAACCCTCAGCGCCATCATCGCCAGCGCCCTCCTGACCGGCACAGCAGTCGCCTACGGCGCCACCCCCAACCCAGACGGATCCATCACCGTTGAAAACGGCGACACCCTCAGCGCCATCGCCCAACAATTCGGCGGCACCTACCACGACTACACCGGCTATAAGTCAGGCGACCCGAACCTCATCTACCCCGGTGAAACCGTCGCCCGCACCAAAACACAGCAGACCGTGGACGATGCGACACTCAACGACCTGGCTGACCGGGTGCTCACAGGCGAGTTCGGCAACGACCCCGAACGCCACGACACCCTCGCCAAGCAGGTCGGAGAACACGGTGCCAACGCCGTGCAGGAACTCGTCAACCACAAGATCGCGGGCAACACAGGCATCCCCACGAATGTGCGGGGCATGGTGTCCACCACCATCGAATACACCGAACCCGCTACCCCAAACGCGGCGACACTCCCCCACTACGCGGCCACGACGACCCCGCAGGCGAACACCGCCACAACACCCACCACAGTCAACAAGCCCACGCCCGGCGCGAAACGAGTATGGGTCGTGGACGTCGCCGGCCACTACGAGATGATCACCGTGGACGAAGACGTGTACGAAACCAAAACCATCCCCGCTGTCACCCAACAGGTCCTCGTCAAGGACGCATGGGATGAAACCATCCACCACGACGCCGAATACAAGACGATCCCCGCGAAAACCCATGAGGAACAAGTCGAGGACACGCCCGCCCATTGGGAAACCCGCGTCGTCAAGGACGCATGGGACGAACAGGTCGTGGACGTGCCCGAACACGCGGAACAAGTGTTGGTCACACCGGAACACGAGGAAACCCGCATCATCACCCCGGAACATACGGAGCAACGCTTGGTGACCCCAGAGCAGACAATCCAGCATCCGGCGGTGACGCATGAGGAACCCGTGTACGAATGGCAGGCAGTAGATGTGTACCGGTTCCCGGACGGATACGTGGTATCGGGACGAGGACCCTCTGAGGAGGAATTCATGGAACATGGTGATCCTGGTATCACGACAGAATGGCAGCAGGTGCAGACAGGCACCAAGACCGTTGTGGACAAGGAAGCGTGGGTGGAAACCATTCCAGCAGTGTACGAGGATGTCACCATTCCAGCCGTGACGGAAACCGTCACTGTTCCAGCGGTGTATGACACAGTGACTATCCCCGCGACCTACAAGACAGTGCACCATGATGCTATCACTGAACAGGTCTATGTGGACGCCACCTACAAGACCATCACCATCGTGGACGAACCGGAACGACAGGAACTCGTCAGCGACGCATGGGACGAAACCGTGCACCATAAGGCCGAATACAAGACCATCGTTATCGCACCGGAAACCACCCACACCTACAAGGTCGGCACACGCAAAGTTACCAAGCAAGGCAAGTGGATCCCCGAACAAGGCCACTGGACCAACGCCTGAACACCCAGAGCAGTGGGCTTCCCCTACACAACACAAGTATGATGATAGGGGAAGCCCCTTCTCTTAAACGAGACCACCAACCACAGCGATAAGGGTTACGGCCATGAACACGAAACACATCACAATCGCAGCCATCACCGCCATCTGCATCCTCGGTGTCTCAATCCCCGGCGCCATGGCCATCCATCATGCGGCGTCAAACGGCAACCAGACCACAACCAATCAATCAGCCTCACCATCCACACGGGAAACCAAAAACGACAAGGGCGCAGCGGACAAGAAGACAGACAACGAAGATAAGAAAAGCCCTACAGGGAAAACAACAAAGAAGAAAACAGGTTCCAAGACAGGTGCAACCAGCCCCGACGCAAACAACAAGTCGTCTGGTGACGCTTCCAACAAAACTACGGAATCCAAACAAACACAGGAACAGAACAAGGCCAACAGCAAGACCGCCGCTACCGAACGTAACCAATCCGGCACATCATGCACACCGGGGGCACCGGCGAAAACCCATACCGAGCGCCGCATGACCTCACCAGCACACGATGAGCAACAGGTGGTCACGCCAGCCCGTACCGAACGTGTACTGGTTACACCGGCACGCACTGTACAGCACCCCGCGGTCACGCATGTTGAACCTGTGTATGAGACCCAATGGGTAGATGTGTACCGATTCCCAGATGGATATGTTGTATCAGGCAGGGGCCCTTCTGAGGAAGAATTCATGAAGCATGGTGATCCGGGGATCGTGTCAGAACCCCGCCAAATCCAAACCGGTACCCGCACCGTTGTGGACAAAGCGGCATGGACTGAAACCATCCCTGCACAGTACGATACAAAGACCATTCCCGCGGTCACGAAAACCGTGCATGTGCCCGCACAGTATGAGACCGTCACTATTGTGGACGAACCCGCAAAACCCGGGACCTGCCACTAAGCCTAGCTAGATTCTGCTTCGCTGTTCTTCAGGGGTCGCTTCGATCAATCGAAGCGACCCCTGAAGTGTATTACGGTTAGTGGCTGTGGTTGGCGGTTGACGCCTATAGGTGATATTCTGAATTCGTCCACAAACCATGATGTCGAGGGAGTCCCTATGACACAAACCCCAGCGGAACCACACCATGCGGAACCGCGCAACACAAAGAAACGAGTAGCCCTCATCAGTATTGTCGTGGTACTGGTGGTAGGAGCTATCACTGGAATCGGCTATGCGGTGTATCAGCATACCGGGAATAAGACACAAGCGTCACAGGTCCAGACAATCTCAGTTGAACAGTTGGCCCCTGAAGATGGGGTAGGTGTTCCAGCTACCAATACCAACACCAAGAATGAATCCATGCAGAACGCGGTTGCTTCCAAACCAGTTCAGGATGGTATCAAAAAGGTGTTGGATGGTATGGGAATATCATTCGTGCGCGCTGATGTGCAGTATGACACGTTGGCGGTCTACCTGAATGTGCCGTCTAACATAGACGGTCAGGAAGCGCAGCGTATCGCAGATGGTGCAGCGGGCAAACTCAGCGAGTACGCAAAAGCTCATGCTGCTGATTTGCATGCATCCGGTAAGACCGCTGGCAAAGTGATGGTCGTGTCCGACAATGACGGCGGCGCGTCTGGATATGGTGACACAGTAATGCGCGCCACCGCTGATTTCACCTTCTAGCAGGAAGGTTCCTTCTTGACTCTTATACAGGATACAGATAGAAAGGCCTGTTTCATGTCCGAAACACAACCACACAAGCGAGGGCTGGGAACTCTTGCCAAACGGGCGGTGGCTACCGTGTGCGCGGTTGCTACCGCAGGCGTCGGTTTGGCTGTTGCCAGTGGCTCCGCTCAGGCGGCCGAAGCGCCGTTCCCGACTACGAAGTACTTCTCCACGACCGTGGGCAATCTCAACATCGACGCGTCGGACCATCCCGCGTTCCGTTATGGGTTCAGCGGTTATGATCAGGCGAACGCTTCCAATCCGGCGTTCACGGATGCACAGCTCAATCAAGCGAACGCGTATTTCCAGAACAACGCCGCCTACTGCATGGATGTTGATCTTGGAGCGCCGGGTGACGGTTGGACAGGCAAGAACGTGGTGACCGTCGCCGAGGCCGGCACCGGGCATCATCGCTTCTCCTATATCACGAATCCCACGACCGTGGAATACCGTCGTGTCGATCCCCCCATCACAGGTGCGGTCGCGTGGGTCGCGGCACACGGGTACCCGGAATCGCAACGCTCCGGCAATGGCGCGTTCGCGAAACCGTTGGATGACCCCGATGCGCGTGCGATCACCCAGTTGGCGATCTGGATCGCGGCCGGTCAGGTGCGCGTGCAGGGAGGCAACGGTACGACCACCGCAACGCAGGCGGTGTCCACGTCCAACGGTCATCTGGTTGCCGGCGGCGTGTATTCAGGCGGCGGACAGACGAATTTCCAGCCATATACGATGATCGGCCTGGCTTGGGATCTGGCCAACAAGGCAGCCAATGCGTCTGACAAGAACGATTACGCCGCCTACTATTACGCTCCGGCGAACGGGCAGCCATTGCAACGCATGCTGTATGCGGCCAAGCTCGTGAAGGAACGTGAGGTGACGCTCAAGAAGACGAGTGCGAACCCGAATTACACGACCGACAACAATGCGTATGACATGACCGGCGCCGAATACACGATGTATTCGGATCAGGCGCTCACCAAGCGTGTCGCGACATTCGTCACCGACAAGAACGGCAATGCGACCGGTAGTGCGAAGGTGAAGGCCGGCACGTATTGGGTGAAGGAAACGAAGAAACCCGCCAAGGGGTATTCGTTGAATCCGCAAGCCAAGCAGGTCACGGTCTCCACCGGTGAGGGTGTGCAGACGATCCTCATGGATGGCGCGTACGCGGAACCCGCATTGGCTGATCCGGGCAACATCAAGGTGCAGAAGGCCCTTGCCGACATGGACAAGGCCGGTGAGCTTGAGGGTGGCGTCACGTCGCTCAAGGGTGTGCGTTTCCGTGTGGAATGGTTCAAGGATGTCGCCAAGTCGGAAGCTGATCTGGGCGGCAAGACAGCGGATGCCAGCGCAGTGTGGGAGACCAATGACAACGGTTATGTCGCTTATGGCGCGCGTAATCCCATTGAAGGAACATGGCCGTTCAAAAATGCTAGCGGGATTAACTTTTTCCCGCTTGGTACGGTTCGTATCACGGAAATTCAAACCATTCCTGGCCTTGTACAAGCGCCCTCCACTGGCAACCACGGGTCCATCTACACCATCACCGACAGTGGTGACGGCAAGACCCCGAAACATGACACGCTGAAACCGTGGAACAACAACGCCAACGTGGACAACGACCCGAACACGATCGCGTTCCCCAACCAGATCGTCAAAGGCGGCGTGGAAATCGTCAAGTCCGACAAGGACCTGAACACATCCACCCCACAAGGCGACGCCACCCTGCACGGCACCACCTACGAAGTGGTGAACAAGAACACGCAGCGTGTGCGCGTGGACGGCAAGGACTACGCTCCGGATGCGGTCATCACGACCATCACCACCAGTGACCGTGACGGCCAATCCGTGGCTGCGACCCCAGCGAAATACCTGCCGTACGGCACCTACCAGATTCGCGAGAAGGACGCCGCCACCGGCTACCACAAAGCCGGATTCGACAAGACGTTCCAGATCCGCAATGATGGTCAAATCGTGAAGTTCACCCTCGACAAGAACGGTGTGGACGCTTCCGGCAACGATGTGCCCGGCATCGGCGCGAACGCGAACGACGTGCAACGCGGCGGCGTGCAACTGCTCAAGGTCGATCGTGAAACCGGATTGGGCACCCCGTTGGGTGCCGCCACACTGGACGGTACCGGGTTCGAACTCGTGAACCGTTCCACCCACCCCGTCGTCGTCAACAACAAGACATACCAGCCGGGCGAGGTCGTCAAAACCATGTCAGCCAAATACGACAAGGTGCTTGACGCGGACGGCAACGACACCGGCGCCAAGGGCATCGTGGCGCGCACCAGCATCAACGAACTGCCGTACGGCACGTACGAAGCCCGCGAAACCGTCGCTTCGGAAGGCTATGTGCGTGACGGCGCGTCCCGCGCATGGTCGAAACTGTTCACCATCGGCCATGACGGAGGGGATGCGACGACCGGCGCCTACGAGGTGAACGCCGACGCGAACAAGTACGCCACCCTGTCGAACACCGACAATGGCACCCTCGCCGGCAACCAAGTGCAGCGTGGTGACTTCCACTTCATCAAGAAGGACGAAGACACCATGCAACGCATGGGCCTGATCGCATGGCAGCTGACCTCCAAGACGACCGGCGAAACGCACATCATCGTGTCCGACAAGAACGGTGAACTGCACACCAAGAGCTGTGACGCACAGTTCAACGACAACGGCACTGGTACCACCGGCTGCCGTCCGCACACGAAGAACACGAACGCCAACGATCCGGATTCCCCGAACGCGAACGGTGCTGTCACCAAGGACGCGAACGGCAACTATGTCGTCAAGGACACATCCAAGCTCGACCCGACCGCCGGCGTCTGGTTCACCGGCATCGGGCCCGACTCCAAGGGCCAGTCCGTCAAATGGACGAACGCGGACACGTACACGGTGACCCGTGACGGCAAGACCCACACCGTCAAAGTCAACGACGCGCTGCGTGCCCTACCCTATGACGACTACCAGCTCACCGAGTTGAAGACGCCGGGCGCCAACGACGAACACCGCATGGTGTCCGTCACGATCACCGCGAAGGAGTTCACCAAGAACCCCGACGGTAGCCTGAACCATGACGGCAACGGCATCGACTTCGACTACGGGACCATCGACAACAAGGTCATGGGCATGAGCACCCGCCTCGCCTACTACGGCAAGGGTGCGGACATGTTCGACGAGAACGGTGACACGGGCGACAAGTCCGCGCCGAGCATCGGTTCGGCCGAAGTCATCGACGAAGCCGAATACTGGGGTGTCGCCCGTGGCGACTACACCGACATCGGCCAACTCTACGTGGTCGAGAACGGCCGGATCGTGGGTGAACCCGTCGCCACCGCCAGCCAGAAGCTCACGGTGAAGAACCCCAACGGCGGCAGTGCGAAACTCAAGTTCTCCATCAAGGACACGGCTCCGCTCGCCGGCAAGACCATCGTCGCGATGCGCACCATCACCGACACAGCGGGCAATGTCGTCGTCGAACACCGCGACCCGGCCGACACGATGCAGCAACTGCACTTCCCGAAGATCGGCACGAACGCGACAGGCGACGTGGATGACGAGGCGAACGCGGGCAACGACACCGTGACCATCGCGGACGCCGTTGCTTACGAGAACCTGATCCCCGGCAAGGAGTACACGCTTTCGGCGTCGCTCCACTACCGTTCCATGAAGGACGGCAGGCCGGTGGATGGCGGCATCGTCAAGGACAAGGCCGGCAAGGACGTCACCTCTTCGGTCACGTTCACACCGGACACGGCGAATGGTTCCGTGGACGTCGTGTTCACCTTCACCACGGTCGAGGACCTTGCGGGCAAGACCGCGGTCGCGTTCGAAAGCCTGACGAAGAACGGTGTCGAATTCGCCGCCCACGCGGACATCGCTGACGAGCATCAGGACATCAAGTTCCCGAAGATCGGCACGACCGCGCAGGACATGGCCGACGGTGACAAACTGCTGCCGGTCCATGATGGCAAGGTCAAGGACACGGTGTCCTATGAGAACCTGACCCCGGGCCGTGAATACCAGTTGACCGCCACCATGCACGCCAAGAGCGTGGACAAGGACGGCAACGTGTCCGATCTGGGTGTGGTCAACGGCAAGGACAACCAGCCTCTGACTGTCACCGCCACGTTCACCCCGAAGACCGCGAACGGCACCACTGACGTCGAGTTCCCCGTGGATGTCAAGGGCCTTGGGCTTGAAGGCGTCAAGACCGTCATGTTCGAACAGTTGAGCCGCAACGACATCGTGCTGGCCGCCCACGCGGACATCACCGATGAAGGCCAGCGCGTGCAGGCCGCGAAGATCGGCACGACCCTGACCGCCGACAATGGTGGCCATGAGCTCCAGGTCACCTCCGTGCACTCCACCAGTGAACTGCACAGCCTCCTGAACGCGCAGGTCACTGAAAACAAGGACGACAAGAACCTTGTTGACGTGACACTCACCGACACCATCCGATACGAGAACCTGATCCCGGGCGACACGTACCGCATGGATGGCGAACTGCACGTCAAGGACGCTGGCAAGGATGGTGCACCGGCCGACAAGGGTGTGCTCGCCGACCACAAGGGCAAGCTCCTCACCTCGTCCACCACGTTCAAGGCGGACAAGGAAACCGGTACGGTCAAGGTCACGTTCAAGTGGACCGCGGAGAAGAGCGCACTGTTCAACCAGAGCCTCGTCGCCTACGAGTCGCTTGTCTCCAAGCCGGGAACCGACAAGGAACAGGTCGTGGCCGAACACAAGGACATCACCGACGAAGGGCAGACGGTGCGTATCATCGACATCGCCACCCAAGCCCAGGATGCGGTGACCGGCACCCACACCGGTGTCCACTCCACCCAGTTCGACCAGATCGACACGGTCGCATACTCGGGCCTCAAGGTCGGTAAGACCTACGAGATGCGTGGCACCATCCACATCAAGGACAAGGACGGCAAGGATGCGGGCGTCCTCAAGGACAAGAACGGGCAACCAATCCAAACGGTCGCCTCGTTCACCCCGACCGAACCGGCCGGCACCGTGCGACTGCGGTTCACCGCACAACTGGCCGAACCGTTGCAGGGTGTGGATACGGTCACATTCGAGGACCTGTACTCGGATGGCGTCAAGGTCGCCACACACGCCGACATCACGGACAAGGGGCAGACCGTCACCTATCCGAAGATCGGCACGCAACTGACCGGCGACAACGGCAAGAAAACCGTTGATCATGGCGTCATCACCCTCAAGGACACCATCGCCTATGAGGGTCTGACCAAGGGCGACAAGTACCATGTGGAAGGCCATCTGGTCAATGACAAGGGCGAGCCGATCGAGGGTGCCACTGCGAAAGCGGATTTCACCGCCGAAGCGGAATCCGGCACCATCGTCGTCGAGTTCACCGTTGACACGACCAACATGGCGGACGGTTCGAAGCTCGTCGCATTCGAACGTCTCTACACGACGGAAGGCCATCTGGTCGCCGTTCACGAGGACGTCAACGATGAAGGCCAGACCGTCACCGTCGGCAAGCTCGCGAACACCGGCATGGCAATCGGTATTGTCCTGACTGTCATGGGGCTGCTTACCGCAGGCGGCATGGGGCTGCTTGCAATAGGCAAACGCCGCCACGCCACGCCGAAACACACGGCATGACAACCCGGTAGGCTGATCTGACAGGCCCCGCACCCCATGAACCGGAGGTGCGGGGCCTGCCTTTTGGTCTTGTCGTCCATATTCACGCCATGGTGGCGTGATTGCATGTATCCACGCTGTCCCGCGCTTGAACTAGCACGCATATTCGGCGCTTTTGACGTTATAGGATCATGTCACACGAGTCCTATCATGCTGTTTTTGACTTTTTGCAGGTTTACGATTCTCGTTCGGATGCAACGGTAAAACGAATCGATGCCGTCAGCCGAGAGTGTTGCGGGACAGAGTGGTGTACACTTGACATCACTGAAAAACAATGCAAGATTGATGAATTTTTGCACGAATGATGAATTTTTGCACGAATGATGAATCTTGCTCAAGGCCACATGGACAGGACAGCAACATGGATCAGCTCGACGTCATCAAAGAACGCCTGCAACCTCTCAATGAAGCCCTCCCGTCGATTTTTCCGGAAGCCCGGGAAAGGGCGTTATCTTCACTGGAACAAATCGGAACCACTCGACTGCGGCATAAGGCGCTGTACGCGAACAATTTTCTTGCGGCCGCGCAGGTGGTGTTCCAAGAGGACACCATGCCTGACAAGTGGGAGCTGACGGACGGCGCGAACTGTCTGCACCTCAGAGACACAGAAACGGGGCTGACCGTACGGGTGCTCAAGGAATTCGAATTCACGGGGGATGTCCCACCGGCAGGTAACAACCAGCACCGCATCAAAACATGGACGCAACAACCCTTGACAGGGTTCGCGATGGAACCACTTTTCAAAGCGGTCAAACTGGAAGACATCAGTCTGGTCCTCACTTGGAAGGAGATCGAAGCCGAGGACCGGTTCCTGTGTGTGGTGCATCAGCCTCTGGAAGCCGGGAGTTTCCCGGAAGGTGCACCAAGCCTGACGGTACTGGAGATGCCCTTCGCGATATCCTCCCCGGAATACGATGAGCTCAAATACGATGGAACCAAACCCCGCCAACGTGTGGTGCCCCGAAAGAATCTGGTTGTCACAGAGCGGGCCGGCATCGGACAAGAAGAGTAAGGACATGAACGCATTCCAGCCCGAACGAATCATCATGGCCTGTGACTACAACGGTTATTCGCTGCGGCAACTATCCCAGAAAATAGGGAAATCACCCACCTATCTGTCAAAGATCATCAGTGAGGACGACGCGCTTACAGAACAGATCGTCGAGCAGATCAGCTTCGAGAGCGGTTTCCCCCTGACGTTCTTCATGCAACATGATGGCAAAGGGTTCGCCACCGAGGAATTGACTTTCCGCAAGAAAGGGCGGCATTCCTCCAGGATGCTGGCAAAAACGGGAACGGAATACAGGCTGCTCGCCGAAGCGTCACGAAAGCTGTATGACATGTGCGGCATTGGAGATGCGAACAAGTGGCTCGATGCCATCGCGCCGACCGCAACCATGTCCATCGAGGACATCGAAACACTCACCCAGCAGGTGCGCGCCGCACTGCACATCAATCTTTCGGGGGCGATCCGCAACATGGCTGATGTGCTCGATGGGCTGCATATCGTTGTGGCCTCGCTTAACCAAGAGGCCCCGGACGGCAAAACCGACGGCGTATGCCGACCGGCACGCCCATACAACGATACCGTCATTGGCTTATACACGAAAGACAAAACAGGCGACCGCATCCGGTTCACACTGGCACATGAGTTCGGACATTTGATACTGCACCGTTTCCGTAGACCGTTGAGCGATGACCTGATGGAACGTGAAGCCAACCGTTTCGCCAGTGCTTTCCTGTTCCCGCGGGACGACGCCATGCACGCCATCTCCACCACGACTACATTGAAGGATTTCATGAGCATCAAAGCAGGATGGGGAGTATCCATGGCGGCCCTGATCTATCGGGCCAATGAATTGGGTATCATAGACTCCTCGCGGTATAAGGCTTTATATACCCACATGGCGAATCGGCGCTGGCTGAAGAACGAACCGGTCGCAGTGACCATTGAGCAGCCTGTATTGTTGCAGCAGATGGTGGCTCAATCGTTCGGAGACATCGACGACGTATATCGCCCCACAGCGTCACGTCATGGTGTAGAAGGCTTTCTGGGGCTTCCGTTCGCCATGGTGAACGGATGGTGTCGCAATGAACTATGGGAACGCGAGGCTTTGGGAATCGGCGGCATCGAAGGATTGCTGAATTAAGACCTGAGTAGGTAAACCCGTCGAATTCGACGGGTTTACCCCCAGTACCTCGCCTATCACGATGAAACCATGCTCATCATGAGCCGAACAAGGAATACCAAACATGCTTGAACCAACACAAAAACCGCGGCCCACAGCACCCGCCGGTCGAGGGCTGACCGCTCGTCAATACTGGGCGAGCCTATGCCAATCCTTCAACCCGGATTTCCTGAAGGCAGCCAGAAAAGAGCATGAACAACGACAGCGAATACGGGCACTTCAACACGAATCCTGATGCACACCACAAAGGATATGACGTGGGCGGGATGGGTCGTATGTCTTTTTTGACATGCAACCCACCCCGCCCATACTGGTTTATTTTGTGGATGCTGCCTTACTTGTTCATCATCGTCTTAACCGTATGCAGGAACGGAACCAAACGCTGTTCCACCTGCACGCGTAACCCATACATCTCATCGTCCGTCCACACGCCGGGCGCATCCAGTGCCTGCGCGCATTCGTCCAACAAGGCGGCCGTCCGGTTGTACAATCCGGTGAGCGACTGCTCCCGCTCCCCCATATCCTCACGCATGGGGATGGGCGGATAGTATTCGATGGGCTGGTTCATATCGATCATGGTCGTCTCGGTCATCATGGGGTCCTTTCGTTTAGGGTTGCTTATTTTCGTATGAGAGACAATGGGTAATCACCCGACGTTCGGCATTGACATCACTCAATCGCCAAGCGCCGGAAAACGACCCGAAGGGAGCATAGGGTTTCCATCGCGTAGCCGCTTGTGCAGTTCCGCCAACCCCTTCGCCGTGACGCGCAACGTGGGCGGGTACGGGAACGTCGTACCGTTTGAATGCGTGCCATGCTGCACGTGGGCTTTCATGATGAGCCGACCGTTCTCGATCTGCGCCTGATACGCGACCCACACACGTGTGGATGGGTCGCGGTAAATCCATCCGATGCCATGCATGTAATCGAACAGGCGGTTACGGCCGATCATCACGCCGATACGATTCGACAACAAAGCGGCTGCGTCCTTCACCGAATAGGAGCCGTCCACGTTGGTGAAATCATCCAAGGCTTCCGCCTTCGGAGCAAGCTCCTTCACGTGCTGTTCGGCCTCAATGCGCGCAGCGCGTTCCTGCTTGAGCGCGGTGAACGTTTTGATCGCAAAATCAGGGTCCGCAATCATCTGCTCCGCCAAATCGGTGTTTGGAGATGCAGTGACGCGGATTGCGATGCCTTTGGTGAAGTAGTTGTCAAGCGCCTGTGCTGCTTCGCGCTGATAGAGAACGATCAGCTGCCTGGCTTGTTTGCTCTTGATGCGGTTGGTGTCAATGGTGGCGAGCCACATGACAAAGGTTTGACGGTCGATGCCAACCATTTCATAGGTTTTACCATCTGCGCCAGTTGTTGCCATCATGGCAACAACTGCCCAATCCTGTCGTTGTAGACGACGGTATTGTGCGGAATAGTCTAGTCCGAGGTTTTCGCAAACTGGTTTGAGCGCAACGAGCACGGTGCCTTGATTGTCTTGCTGTGCGGAGATGGTTTGGGTGTGGAAGGGGATTTCTATGAGGCTGCTAGTATTGTTGTTTTGCATCAGCTTTCCTTGTTTTTGGTTGTTGATGTTGGGCGTTCTGGTCATTGGCGTGGGCAGAACGCCTTGTTTTCAATCGTTGAATAACTCAACATGATTGATACTAACGTAAATATGTTACTTGTCAAGTTGGCAACACGCTCTGAAGTTAAAAACATCTCAAGTGAGATAACATTGAATCATGAACAAGGCATCAAGCATTAGCAGCACAGAGAAAAGCGTGAGCAACTTCGTGCGCGCCCAAATGGGTCTGCACGGAGAGACGGGATTCTCTCTCGCCAAGAAGATAGGAAAAAGCTACACGTACACACGTGAACGCGTCGAAGGTATCCGCGCATGGACTGTGGCGGATCTGGAAACCCTTTCACACCTTTGGAGTATCCCTATCGTGGACTTCTTCTCCACAACCATGCAGCTTAAGCAATCAACCGATAACGACTAGGGCGGTTTGCCGCCTTCTTAGATATGATGCCGAGAATGGAACAGCTGACTATGCAAAACGCGCCACCCGCAACACGGATGGCGCGCGATAGGCCCCCTCACTAGTCGTCAATCTTGATGCCCGGCGTATCTGGCTGGTCCATCACTAATTCGGGGTCACCTTTCTCGATCATGGTGAACATGCCTGGACGCCCACCATCTTCGAGGAATCCAGCAAAAAGCATGTCATATATCAGTGTGGCCCGCATGGGGGCAGCTAATTGCAATCCGGTGCCATATCGTTCTTTGATTATGAAGCGCTCCCCTTCGGTGACATTGCCGGTGTTATCTGTTTCGATGCTCAACTCGTATGGGATGGGTTTTGGGTTCACTGCATCATCCAAGCTCACTCTCGCACCATATGAAGAATCTGCTTGGATGTCATGCGCATACTCCTTTTCAGCCTGCTTCTTCGCCAATTCCACGATTTCATCCTGCGACAAGCCTTTCAAATCTTTGACACTGATTCGCCCCTCCACGCATCCGGTGTCATATGCGAGCACTTTGTCATCCCCGTCGCTTACAAGGACATAAGCGATCTGTGTGTCTTTGCCGAACATGTCATTGGGTTGGTGTTCTGAGGCGATGAACCACATGCGACCTTTTTGTGAGAGTGCTTGGGACAAGGATTGTGGTTTCTTGGTCTCGACTGTTGCGGTCGGTGTACTGCTGGGTTGATTGGTGGCGGCGTTGGTGCCGCATGCGGTCAGGGTTAGAGCAGTAATGATCGTGGTGGCTGCTGCGCAGATTTTGACGCGCATGGTTGTGTTGTTCATGGGGCGTCCCCTTCTCTTGTATTTGGAACCACTTGCCTTTCTAAAGGTAGCGCTACAGGTGGTACGTTGGCGCATGACAGTGTGTTGACAAGGGGATGCTCCGTACAGTTCGTCGGATGTCCGCCAGATCATAGGTGTACGCCGCTGTTGCCGCTCGGAGCCGGTTGTGGAACAGTCTGTTGGGGTTGCTGTGGTTGCGCGGGTTGTGCAGGTGCCGTGTACTGCGGTTGGGGCACGGTCTGCTGTGGCACATACTGCTGGTAGGAATAGTCAGGCGTGTACTGTTGTTGCGCCTGCTCCTGTGCCTGCCGTTGCGCTTCGGCTTCGGCCTGTTCGCGTGCTTTGCGTTCCCGCTCCTCGCGTTCCTTCTTCTCCCGTTCGGCTTTCTCCTGTTCCTCCTTCGTCTTCTTTGCTTGTTCGACCTTGCCGGTCAACGAGGTGAGATCGTCGCACGCTTTGGATGCTTCCGCCACGTTCGCCTCGTCGATGCTTGTATCGCGCCATTGGTCGGCCAAGGCGAGCATGCGTTTGCGGTCGTCACCATCCGGGGCGTTTTTGAGCGAATCCGCTTTCGCCATGAGTTCCTTCAACCGTTTCTCCACTGCTTGTATACGAGTGTTCATCGACGTGTCGTAGGCGGTACGGGCAAGGTCCAACGACCCTTTGAGTTGGCTGAGGTCGGATTGCAACTGTTGCTCCCCCATCGGTTTGCGTGCCGCAATCTTCTCCAGCTGCTTGTAGACGTCGGTGGCGCCTTGCTCGTCATACACGCCATTGGTTTTCGCCTGTTCAATCAATGCGCGTGCTGCTTGTTGTTCTTTCGCCCATGCGGCTTGCAATTGGACAAGCTTGTCGTCACGTTCGGCGATCTGCGATTGCTCCTGCTTGCGTGCCTGCATGGCTTGCACACCACGGTGGACGGCGTACCCGCCACCACCCAATGCGGCCAATGCCGCGATGATGGCGAGAGTGATGATGAGAGGTTTCCTCCATGAGGATGGTTTCGGATCGGGGTCACCCATGATTCGACCCCAGTCCTCCACCTCACTGTCCGAAGATGTGAGTGGAGTGAACGCGGGGGGTTGCGGTAGGTCCGGTGTGGTTGTCTGGCCCTCCCAGTCATCCCAATTCGATGGTATGGGAATGGTTGACGTCGGCGCTGCGGCCGTGTCGAATTCATGCTCCCAATTGTCCGCCCAGTCGTCCTTGTCCCAATCGTCATCCGTATTGGCCTGGCTGGTCGAGTCGGTTGCTGTCTGGATGGATTGTGGCTCTGAATTGTGAAGCTTATTGGGGTCTTTGTCACCAAGGGCGACAAGGGTGCTGTTCGTTTGGGTGGCGCCTTGCTGTGGGGTCCCCCAGTTGTCCCAGTCGTCTGCCACGGGCGCGGATGGTGAAGTGGTTGGCTGTTCGGCCGTGGGGGCCGGTGTGGTGTGGGGCGCTTCCGGTTGGCTGGAGGGAGTGTTGTCCTTGGTTTCGGCCGACACTACAGGGGTGCCCCAATTATCCCAGTCGTCCGCCTGTTCGTCCGGTTGTGCATCTGTATGTTTGTCCAGCTGCCTGTCTGTCTGATTGTCTGTCTGAGAAGACGACTGTATGTCTTTATGAACAATCATTTGTTCATCTGTTTGACTGTCTGGAGAATCAAAAGTATGTGCAGATGGTTGAACATCTGCTTGTCTGTCTGTGTGTCCGACTGTACGCATGCTTGATTGCCGTTGCGCCGGTTCATCAGCCATACCGCCATCCGCCACCCGAATGCTCTCCGTTTTGCGGTGGTCCTGAACGGATTGATCGTTCACGTTATCCGTAATGCCCCATGGGTCGTTCACATTCCATTGAAACGATGTCCGTGCCCCATCTTGTGCTGAATCGGGTTGATTGGCTGACTCAACGTGTGGTTGATTATCAAGTTGTCTGTCTGTATTCACATCTGCTTGTTTGTTTGTTCGTACATCTGCTTGTTTGTTTAACTGATTATGGATATGGTCATCTGTCTGTTTGTCTGCATGGCTTTCTGTCTGTTTGTCTGCATGGCTTTCTGTCTGTTTGTCTGCGTGGACTTCTGGCTGCATATCGGATTGTGCAGCTGGACGATTATCTGTTTCATCCATACTACCCGCCACGGGTTGGTTCGAACCCCCCGAAGAGCGTGAAACCGGCTCGTCAAGCCAGGAATCATCCACGCTACCGGAAAGGGGCACACCCATCCAATCATCGTTCCCGCCAGTCAACGGACACTCCTTTCCTCATCACGCTTCGCCACCCTGCTCAACACGGAGGCCAACGGTTCGTCACGCCGGAACAGATCCAACCGCACCGTATGGTAGGAGGGTGCGCTGCGTTCGGCGAGCTTGTACACGGCGACATCACCGCACCGGCCCATGATGGAGGGAAGCTGACCCGTATACAATCCCGCACCAAGGATGCATGAGATCGTCTCGGTCGCATTGTCCGGGTCACTCGCATTGTCCGACGGGTAGGCGATGCCCGCGAACGTCACATAATCACCATCCATATGCACGTTGCGGTAGTCCTTCCACCGTTGTGTGGCGGAGACGATGAGGTTGCCGCGCGCCGCCTTGCGGTTGACCGGGCTGACCCCGCCCATGAACCGTTGCTTTGACCCGTACACATGGTTGCCGGATTGACGTGCCAGCAGATCGGAATCATTGAAATTACTGGTCAGCCACATATTGTGCCGAATGTTGAATTTGAGGCTGAACCCCGGCGCACCCAATGCGCGGTACTGGTTCATCGTCTGCCGGTTGATGTCATGGTCGCCACTGACCGGCAGCACGATGAACGTCAAATGGTACCTGCCGTCACCCCACCTGTCCCGCATCGCGAAATAGGTCGTGTTCACACGATGGTCGGCGTCGTCGTCCGCCCACAGTTTCGCGTCGGTGCCGGCATCCACCAATGGTTTGACCGTTTCGCACGCATAGTCGGGGATGGTGCGGTCCTGCTCCACGGGATCGTAGACCCCGACGAGCAGCACGAACCGGACAACCCGCCATATGGTCTTCTCCTTGCGGGCCTCCATGAACGCTTTTCTGCCGATGTAGCGCCGCAGGCGGGCGCGTTTGCGGGCACGGGTCTCTTCAGATTCGGTGGCACCCAACCGCATCCAATCGATGCGGTCGATGCTGAACTCAAGCGTCCAACCGTCCATGCGTGTTCTTGCCATTCCGGACCTTCCCATATGGTTTTGTGGATATGTTCAGAATAGCATCTATCAGCCTATAAGCCGATGGCCTCGGCGACATCCGTTGCGTCCAGCACCTGCCCGCTCGCGTCACGCACCTTCACCGGTTCGATCGACTGGATACGGTCCGCGGCGGCGGCATCCTCTGCCGGGTCGTCCACGCTGAACGCGATGGGCACCGTCGCGATGATGTCGCTTTTCTCCCATGCGCCCGCGTTTTCCCCGCCGCGTGGGGGCACCACATGCAGCAGATGCTCCCGCAACACGTCCGTGAACTCCACGCCATGCGCCTTGTCCTCCATGAAGAACGACTTGTACACCAACGGTGCGGAACCGTTCGGCGTACCCAAACCCACACCGGCGGCGAAAGGAATGTCATCCGGCACCTTCACCGCGCCAAGCGCGTTCTTCAAATCATCGGGACGGTATGCGGCGGTCGGCATCATGAACAGTTTGGTCAACAGATTGATCTTCATCTGCGTGGAGATGCCCGACTGTTCCGTGGCGCCTTGGGAGGCGAGCAGGAAGAAGATGCCCGCCGAACGCGCCTTCTGTGTGACCTGTTGCAGTTTCGCGAACGCATACCCTTGCAGGCTTTTCTCATACGACAATTGGATGCGGGTCGGATCGTCCTTCGCCAAACCATCCGGGATGATGACACCCTTCGGGTTCGCCCATTGGGCGATCTCATCGGCGACGAGCAGGATGAACGGGTTCTTCTCCAGCCATTCGTTCGGCATCTTCCACGCATTGCTTTTGCCGGCCTCGTCGATCTCCTCCATGCGCCGTTCACTGATCTGGAGGATATGCTGCAATGTGGCGCAGATGGATTCCAGCCCGTCCATTCCGCATCCCTTGTCTATGAACCATGGGCGGCACCACTTGTAATCAGTCCGTTTGATCCGGTCGTCCACGACGGCCAACCGGCATCCGGCGGCCAACGCCATGTAGATGAGGCTGTTGATGGTCACGGACTTACCGCCTTTGGAGGAACCGGTCACAAGGATGGAGGGCGATTCCTCCCAGTCCACATACACGTAGTCACCGGTCTCACGGCCCAAATCAGGCAGTTTCATGCCGAACCATGCACGATGTATGTCCGTGCGCCACATGGAATCGAGGATCGGGATATGCTTGGGGAATTTCGGAGGCACACCCTGATGCACGGTGATCGCACGGATGAGTGGATAGGCACGGAAGAACCAGCCGCGCGTCCCCGAAACAACATCCACGGCCGTCTGCATCTTCGTATCCAGGTCACCGTTGTATGTCAGTTCGCCTTCGTCCCAACGGATACGGTAGCCGTGGTCCACGGTTTCGGTCACATGGATTTGCCATGGTTTGACCCCCAACGCCTTTGCGAACTGTTCACGTGCGGCGATCAGCTTCTCGCTCATTGCCTGCATGCGCATCATCCACGCTCCGGATGGCAACCGGTGGAAGTCGATGACGCGTTTGCCCACGTACTCGCTCATGGCTTCATAGCGCTCCACGGTCTTGCGTTGCGCGGCGATACCTGAACATTCGGACCCTTCGAGCTTGATGTAGTTCATCTCGCTCTTGTTGTCGGTGGGGTCCGCGCTTGCCGGCGCGATGACCGCCGCCGTGTGGTCGGGTGTGTAATCGTAGAGCGCATAGCTGGCGTAGTCGGGGTGGTGCGCTTTGAATTCCTCAAGGATGACGGTCAGGTTCATGACCTGTCCCATGTCGTCGGGGTCGAACCCGTCAGGGTAGTGTTTCGCGAGGGGGATTTTGAACATGTCGGCTGCCATTGCGGTCCTTCGAATCATGGTTTGTGGATATGGTCAGATTAGCATATATGGCGGTTGACGGTTAGACGCCGGCCGCCACATATGCGATAGGTTCAGATGTTGAGTTCTTCGATGGCGGACAGGTTCGTAGAGGCGTTGTCCATACCGAACAGTTCCGCCAACGCCGCCGCATCCGCCTTGTCATCGGCTTGCGCTTTCGCGAGCTCCTCACGCATGCTCTGCGCATTGAACTCACCGAATGTCTCCGTGTCTTTCGGCATGAACGGCGCCAAGTCAATCGGCTCCGGGATAGGCATGTCCTTGAACATCTCGGCCAGTTCCTGTTGGGATCCCGAATACCATGTCTGCACGGCGGTCAACGATCCCGGCACACTTTCGTACATGCCGCGGCCGGTGGGGATGAGACCACCGGCGCCTTTGAGTTGTTTCTGCAACCGGTTGGCTTCGGACACGTTCATCTGCGAGATGATGCCCGCGGCCGAATCCGACCCCAACAGGACACGGCCCAAGGACTTGTAGAAGGCTTTGCCACTGTACGGTTCCAGATCGGAAATGGACAGACGCTGCGCACCCAAGAACAGGTGGATGGCGCTCGTACGGCCTTGCAGGGCGATCGCCCCCATGCCTGACATGGTTCGTGAGATGGAGGTGTTCGTCGCGCTGATCTTCGCATTGTCGTTTGTGAGCTTCACATCATGGTTCGGGTTCCGTGTCTCCCTGCCGGCCTTTTGCAGATAGGAGTTGAACTCGTCGAACACGATGAACAGGGGCGTGAGGTGGCTGCGGTCGGTCTCAGCCACTTGCTCGGGGTCAAGGTCGTAGATGTTGCTCACGCCGTATTCGTCGCAGATGCGCACCCGTTCGTGCATCTCATGTTCCGCCCATGCGATCGCCGCCTCCGTCTGCCGCATTTCGTTCACGCCGACATACGCCAACGCGTGGGGTTTCGCCCATTGGGTGAAATCCACGCAGCCTTTCGACGGGTCGATGAGGATGATCTGTCCGCCGCGCAGCATCGCCTCGGCCACGACCGTCATCAACGCGGACGATTTGCCGGTGCCGGTCTTGCCGCAGACCACCAGATGCGGAGTGCTTTTCAACGTGAGGGTCACGGTGTCGCCGAGATCATCGACCCCCATGAGGAACGTGCGTGTATCCGACTTTTTGACGGCCTCCCAATCCGCGTTGACCATGAGGGGGAAGGGGCTTTGCTTGGCGAGCAGCATGTCGAACCCGCGTGCGCCATGCTCGTCGCCCCGCGGCAACATGCGCCCATACACGTAATCCGCTTCGGACAGGAACTTGTCGAGATTGTTCTTGGGTCGTTCCACGCTGATGCCGCCAGGCACCTCGAACCCGGCGAGCAGCACATGATCATTGTGTTTCAACGCCCCCAACCGTGTCACGGTCGGGTTGCGTCCTTCGGAATCGTAGACGCCGGCCACGCCCCACGCGTTCGACAGGGCGATCTGGATGAGTTCCTTCTGCATGGAGCGGCGTTTCCACTTATGGATGTCGGCGACGTCCAACGGGGGGTTGTCTCCGGTCAGCCAGATGATGCCGGAATCGGGGGTGCGCCAATCCAGATAGGCGTGTTGGGCGCCAACGGCCGCGATGATGTTCGCGGTGCGTTTGCGGATGTCGGCCATGGTGCCGCCTCCATCCACGTGCAGGCGGATGCGCCATAGGGCGCACTCTTTGCCTTCCTGTGAGATCGAGTCGATGTGCACTTGCGCTTTGGCCGGCATGACCGACACCAACGCTTGGAAGACGAGCGTCTGGGCGTAGACACGGTAGGCGAGTGTCGCACCTGTCAGTTTGTCGATACGGTCGGGGATGTGCTCTCCGAATGTTTTGATGAGGACTGGCGTGCCCTTGTCCTCGTTGACGCCCACATAGGCGGCTTGCGGATCGAACCCGTCCAATTCGATGCGCGCATAGTCACTTGCCGATGTGGTGCCGGTGTTCGCCATTCGGGTCGCGGTCACGGTCCACCCGTCGGCTGTGAGGGTGCGTATGTTGTCGTATTCGAGGGTGGGTGTTTCCAGTTTCGTACCTTTGAACAAGCGTTCGAAACCGTCTGTGTCACGACGGAATTCACGGCAACGGCGCACATAGTCGTCGAATGGGCGGGCGTTTGTCACGATGCCGCGCTGCCGCCATTTGTTGCCCGTGTCGGTGAGGGGGGTGGATTCGTCCGCAGCCAAGTGGAACTGGTTCGCCAGATCGGCGAACATGGGTAGGTGCAGCCATTTGCCCGGCGTGTAATCAGGATTCGGGAGCCAGTCGATGCCGATGCGGTCCAACGTGTTGCCGCCTTCCGGTGGCTGATGCAGTTCGAACAGCCAGGCGTTCGCCTGATCGGGGGCTGCGGACACTTGGTGCGCGGTCGTCAACGGTGCGCGTTTGCCCCATGGGATTGCCGCCTGCGCGTAGGCGATGTCTCCTAACAGGGTGGCGAGCTTGTCGTCGATGCCGGGTTTGGACGCGTCCGGCAACGCCTTGTCGTCTTTGCCGAGGATCAGTCTCAGGGCGGTGCTGTCATGTTCGAAGCCCCCACCCTTGGCGCGGGCGCCCAAAAGGACGACGAACCTGTATCCTGCTTGTGCCGCTAATGGCATGAGCGCCTGCACTCCCAGTTTGTAGGCCATGGCGTTGGAGAACGGGTTGCCTTCCTCGTCCTGCAACCGCATGCGGATCACCAGCAGTGGGGTTTCCCCGCCATCGATCTGGTCGCATTGGGTGACATACGCATCCGGGTAGGCTTTCTTCAACGCCGATGTGGCTGTCCACTGATCCATAAGCCGCTGCATGTCAATGAGGCGCCGCCAGCGTTTCTGTTGTGGCTGACGGGCCAACAACCACACAAGCAACAGATACGCGAGCAAGGGGGCAGCCATCGCCATTGTCCACGGCAAACGGCCTCGTGCCGCGACTGCCGCGCATACTGCGAACAGGCCTATGGGCACCAATGCGGCGATATTGTTGCGCAGCAGCCCAGCATGCCGCCAGAACACGGGAAGACTGACACCATGACAAGGGTGGCGACGGTCAAGCATACGGTCACGCCAATGCGTGACCCCCATGGCCGTCATGAACCCGAACAGCATGGAGATGACAGCACACCACCATGGGGCATCACCCGACATGAGCAACCCCAAAACAGGACCCACCCAAAACGCGACCCGCCGATACGCCGTCCAATCATCACGGTTCGGTTTCAGACCGGCCAGCACATCCTTCCACCTGCGGTATGAGGCGACCTTGCGTTCACTAGGCGTTGCGCTCTTCGAGGGAGGCATGGGGTAACGTTTCGTGACCGCCCCCAACAGCAATGCCAACCACAAGCCGAACATGAGGGGGATGGGGATATGCATGAACCTCGCCAGCGCATATCTGATGGAAAGGAAGATGGCCAATGCGAGCAGGAACACAGTCAGCCCACCGGGCTTGACGGGTGGTTGCTGGGTGCGATTGCGTGAACGTGTACGGGTTCGGGATACCATACGGCACTCCTTTTATGCGATGGATATGATGGATATGCTGGAACCGACTAGTTATATATGCTAATCTGAATCTGTACACAAAATCCTAGCATTCGCGATGCAGCGCATACCAGATGGATCATTGAAAAGCAGAGAGCATGTTGTTGATATGACACACTGTCACCATTCGCGAAAACATCGGTGCAATATCGCGAGCTTGCAGAAAGGACCCATCATCATGAAACTGTCTACCGCTTGCCGTGGCCTCCTTGCCACAGCCACCGCCGTTATGCTGGCGGCGACTATCCCAACCGCGTCCGCGGCTGAATCACGTATCCCGGACGCACAATTGCAACAAGCACAAACGCTGACAGTAGACGCAGCGTCCAACATCGCCGACCGACAATTATCCGCAATCCTTCTTGCCCAATACACCTATGCGACAACAGACGGCACAGACCTGACTGGCTACGATGTGAAGACAACGAGCACACTGGTCTCGGCGATCAACCATGCGCTCGATGACGCAGGTATGACCGGGTATGACGCGGCCGACCCGATGTTGTGGGTGGTGCAGAACCTGTTGGACTCGCAATCCTCCCCGTGGGCGGGCCGGTTGCGTGATTTTGTGGATGCGTTGAAGAACGAGCAGGCGGTCAGGGACATGCCCGGTGTGGCGTTGCGCCCTGTGGCGGGCGATACACACCGGCAGTCGGCGCAGGTGACGCCCGGCGTGTACCTCGTGTTGGACCGCACCAGCACGGGGCGTGCGGCGATCGCCGGGTTGAACGGTACCGGCATCCATGGGATGACCACGCTCAAGACCAATAACGGCACCTACACGTTGGGCACGATCGAGTACAAGGTCCACGACATCGCCGTAAGCAAACGCATCACGGCCGTCGAGGACGAGGACAAGGGCGATGTGAACACAGACGGGTTGTCGGCGGACACGGAACAGGGACGCATGGTGTCGATGCGCCTGACCACCACCGTGCCGAACTGGACCGGATACGACAGGTATTATCTCGCGTTGAACGACACGTATTCGAAAGGCCTATCGTTCGATCCCACGTCGGCTGATATGACGGTCAGTGTGGACGGCAACCCGTTGGACGCACGGCATTGGCATGTGACCGGCGTCAAGGACGGTGCATTCACGCTCAGGTTCGGCACCTCGGACGGTGACATCATCCCCGACAAAACCATGTTCCCCGTGGGCGCGCCCATCACCGTGGATTACAAGATGTGTCTTGACAGGGACGCTGTGGCGGGCAGCGCGGACACAAACAGTGTGAGCGTGGAGTACTCGCACAATCCGAACACATGGACCGATCATGAGACCAAACAGGGTGACACCGTGAGCGTGCACACCGGCAAAACCGTGATGTCCAAGACCGACATGAACGGGGCTCCGTTGGCCGGCGCCGAATTCCAGTTGTTGGACAACGGCACCCCCCGCCAGGTCATGAAAACAGGGGACGGCGCCTACCGGCTGGCTGAACCGGGGGAAACGGGGACAACCACCACCCTGACCACTGACGCCAATGGCCGTGTGAGCGTCAACGGCACCGATGGCACGTATGTGCTGAAGGAAACGAAATCCCCGTACACCAACCCGCTGCTGCCGCAAGCCGGTTTGACCGTGGACGTGGACGACAAGACCGGCACGGTCACCACCACGGAAGGGGACGGCGACCGTGACCAGATGATCGACATCACCGACGGCACGGTCATCGTCAAAAATGCGCGCACCCTGTTGCAGATGCCCAAGACCGGCGCGACATGGCTGGCCATTTGGACAGTGGCGTGCGTGTTGGCGGCGTCCAGTGGCCTGCTGCTCATCTGGCGCGCCCGCATGACCCGTCAGTGACCGGCAAAGGGGAGGGGTGGCGTATGTGCAGGCATGGTGACCGGCAGGCCAGCAAACGGTGGCGCCAACGCATCATCGGATGCGTGCTGCTGCTCGTGTCCGTCACATGCGCCACCATCCCCTTCACGTTGCAGGCCATGCATCAGACCAGACTGGAGGACGAGTCGGCGGCGCATGCGACGGCCAGCCAACTGCTGGACCGGGAACGACGCGAACGGGAATGGGCGGACGCCGACCAATACAACCAGCAACTCGCCACGACCGGGCAACCCGTGTTGGGCGACAACCCCGACCCGTTCAATGGGGGCGAGCCCACATACGACCGGGAGTATCTGCACGAGTTGGACACGCCCGCCGACGGGATCATGACCACCATCAGCTACCCGAGGCTGGGCATTGATCTGCCCGTCCGCCACGGCACCAGCCCGGCCACATTGGAACGGGGCGCAGGCCATGTGCACGGCACCAGCCTGCCCGTCGGCGGTGACAGCACGCATACGGTGATCAGCGCGCACACCGGCTTGGCGGACACGCTCATGTTCGACCGGTTGCACTCACTGGGTGGCCAAGCCCAAGTGGGTGACGTGTTCTATTTGCGGACCCTCAACCAGACGTTGGCGTACAAGGTCACCGATATCCGGATCGTTGATCCGGACGAGTTCGACACGTTGCGCATCCAACCCGGCAAAGACCTCGCCACCCTATTGACCTGCACCCCGTACGGCGTCAACACCAAACGCCTGCTCGTCACCGGGACCCGCGCGCACATGCCCGACCAAGCCCCCATGCCACAGGACGCTCCCGAGGACCACACATGGTTGTGGATATGGGTGCCAATAGCCGTGTTCTGGGTTCTCGTGCTCGCCGTCATTGGGCACGCACTCACCCGTAACAGGCCCCATCCCAACCAACGGCGTCGGCCGCACCATGAACCCAAACCACTCACACAGGAAATCCCCATCACCACACTGGAGAAAGAACAAGACTGCCATGACCACGCACCCTACCCATCACACCCGCAGCATCGGCATCATCCTGCTTGTCATCAGCCTGCTCACCAGCCTGCTAGGCATGGGCATGACCATGCCCCCACAGGAGGCGCAGGCGGCGAACCTGACGATGAGCGACAACATAATCGACTCATTCACTGCCCGCATCCACCGCGCCGACATGGAGGCTGGCCAATTCGAGGATCTGGCGGACGGCGGCACCGTATCCGTGTATGACACGATCCGCTGGCAACTGGGGTTCAACATCCCCGCCGGCACGTTGAGCGAGAAGAATCCGACGGTGCAGACATACCTCAAACTCGACGGCGGCCGCGACAACTGGGGAAGCGTCCAAAGCGGCCTGTACGGCACATGGGTGGGTACGATCATGGTCAATGGCGAACAGGCCGGCGACTACCAAATCCGCATCCTCAACCCCAATTATGAAGATTGGGCTAATAATGCGGAAGTGTATACAGGGTACGGTCCTCCCGTGAAAGACGATCTGTACCGGTACCGCATCCGCATCCGGTTCACGTTCAATCAGGAGTTCATCAACCGCAACCAGACCATGCCCATCAACGACGGCACACTATGGTTCGACCAGGACGCGTACTGGCTCGGCGTGGACGGCGCCACACCAACCGTGGGCATCGGCGACCACATTATGCATCTGACCGTGCAGGGCATGCACGCCGCTTTGGACAAGGAAGCCATCGGGAACCCCACCTACAATCCCAAAACCGGGCTTGTCGATCAGAAATGGAGAGTCACCGTCACCAACGATGGCAATATGGATTTGCCGTCTGGGTGGACGTTGGCTGACACCATGTACAAGAACGACGCGCCCGCGAGTATCCTCAACAACACCGGAAGCGTGGATTCGGTCGGGTTCGCCTGCAATATCAACTACCATTCCAGCCAATGCAATTATGGCAATACCGGGGCCACCGTCCAACCTCCCATTGACGGGGCTTTAAAGAATCGAGTTGTTGCGTTGCACGGTGTCCCATGGTTCTTCATGGGTGAAGACGGGGCGTATAACGGCACCTTGCGTCATGTTGGGAGTAGCTATACTCGAATCCCTTATCTGTCCTATCTGTCTGGCACTCATTACAACTCTGAAGTGTGGACGATGGACACGCTCAAAGCGGGGGACTCCATCACCTATGAGTACACGTCGCACAGTCCATGGAGCGATGAGTATGATCATGTCACCAACCGTGTCATCCTCCACCCGAACAGCAAATACTATCCCGACATCCTCTCGGACACCGCACAGTACGCGATGCCCGACAAAGGCGCCGGCACCCCATACCTGAAGACCACGAAATCATACGGGTCCAGTAACCCCATCGGCGATTGCCTTGAAGGAGAGGACGGGTGTTTGACGCAATCCACATGGAAGACCGTCATCGAAAACACGGGTGACGGTGACCAGCAGCCGCCATGGCAGATCGTGGACCAGCTCAACCGCAGTGGCATCAGCGCCAACCCGTGCTCACCCGATGGGAAGTATTCGTGGTTCCGTGCTGAGGACATCCAGCAGATGATCGACAACCTCCATGCCCAAGGGTTTGATGCGGAACTGGATGCGGTGGAAACCTGCAACACCACTAATGACGAAGAAGCCTTGGACATGAAGAACGGCTGGCATGACGTGGACACTCTTTCCGATCTTGAGAAGTTGTACGCAACCCGCAGCATTGTGGGCACGAAACTGCGCATCAACACCGTGCTCAAGGCCGGTGGGAAGATCAGCATCGAATACAACTCCACATCGCAAGGGTATGGGTATTCCGGCGAACGCCGGTATTACAATGCGGCGCAGGCATGCTCATGGATCAACAACAACTGGGTGTGCTATCCGGGTACGTCCGCGTCGAACGTGCGCACCATCCAACAATTGCGCAAAAGCTGCGGCGGATACTACGGTGATAGCAAGACATATAACACCGGTTCCTATGATGGCAAACGCTGGTGGCTGGGGTTGGAAACCGAACAGATCACCCACAAGGTCGAACTCGGCTCATGCGGCATCCAGGCCGATCTTGCGCCCGCGGACCGGGGGAAACTAGTCACATTCCACGAGACCATGACCATGTACGAGAGCCGTTCGAGCGGCATCCCCAAGGGTTTTACGCTTGTGGGATCTAACAATTCGTCATGCAATCCCAACGGCGCCAATGGTACTTGCTGGGGTATTGAGGCTCCCACCACCATCGGGCAGCGGGTGTTGAAGACCGTGAACAACGGCAACACTACCATCACCGTCATCAAAACCGGGGAGGGGGAGTGGGATATCACCTTCCATACACCTAACCAAAACGCGAACTACTGGTCGAGCATCCTGTTCTATGTCGTCTACCAGAACAAGGACTTCGACAAGGAAGCGTGGAAGGATGTTAACCAGAACAGCCGTATCGAACACTCTATCGGGGGGCGCAACAAGGTGCACGCAACCGCTCAGAACGGTGTCATGGACCTGACCGCATCCGATTACTGGTCCCACTACCATTACGACAATGGTTCCACGACCGCCGCCAAGTCGAAAACATCCCACGTGCCAGAGGGGGCAAGCGGCACGAAAGTCACCTACCGTACCGGGTTCAACCCGAACGCGATCGATCTGAACCCGGCTGGCACCACCGTGAGCCTATCGGACACGGTGACAGGGTTGACGGACAAGGACACCGCGGCACTCATGCCCGGCAGCGTGGTGGTGAAATACCTGAACGAACCCCAGCCACAAAGTATTTACCAGTATTATAGTGGAAGTCATCGCAATCCTTATCCTATGAACGGTATGAGTAGTGGCTACGGCTACTATTACACGTACACCAACATCCCATCCACACCACCCAATGACGCGCTCACCCTTGACCCCAGCATGTATACCGCCAGTTGGAATGCCGCCACCAACACACTCACCGTGGACGGATTGCCCGACAATGCGCGCATCTGGGTCGAGTACGCGCTCGTGTACAACAGCGTCAACACGCAGATCACGAATGCGAGGAACACGGCCATGCTCTCCGTGGACGGCACCCCCGCGGAAGGCATCCAGTCGGCCACGACGACGAACACGTTCCCCATCTACAAGAGCGCTGCCGTGGCGAAGATCCAAGGTGTGTACCTGAAGAAAACAGATAGCGCGGACTCGACCCTGCTGTTGCCGGATGCGGTGTTCGACCTGCAACGATGGGATGGCGAACAGTACGTGCACGACCGGACCATCACCACCACGGACACAACGGCCAGCGTGGTGGACAAACTGGAATGTGGCACCGCCTACCGGCTCATCGAACAGGAAGCCCCAACCGGCTACCAGCTCGACCCAACCCCTTACGAGTTCGCATTGAAAGCATGCGAAACCCCCACCAACCTCAAACCCGACGGCTGGCACGGCGTCGAACACATCACCATGGACACCATCACCCGCACCAACCAACACATCCCCATCAAACACACCATGCCTGTTACCGGGCAAGGCCTGTGGCTGATCATCCTGCTCAGCATCTCTCTGACCACCATGATCGGCGGGATCATCATCCTGGCACGAAACAACCACCGGTAAACGGGAGTCGTATTGATACAAGAAGGCCGTTGCGCACTGATTCACATTTCACTGCGCAACGGCCTTCTGTTTTCCGCTGCGACAGCAACTACCTGTACAGATATTTGCCTTCGTCTATCTTGCGAGCGATGTCCTGCAACTCCGAGGCGAGCCTACGATCCTCCTCGGAGCCCGAATTCAGTTTATGCGCCTTGCGGTCCAAACGATATTCGTTACCGAAATACGCGCTTATGCCAAGGACCAGCACCGCTATGATCACCCAAATCATGGTTTCTTCGTCACCCCAAACCCGAACAAAGCCATGCAGGCACGAAGCTGATCGGCGGTGCCGTACTTGCCGATGTTATGGCATGAATCACGGGTAGGTACCCAGTGATCGTAACACTGGTTGCCCACATAAAAATAACACCGTTTGAACGGGGTGGCTTCAACAGCGCTGGCCGGTGCAGCGACAACCGCACCCATACCGAAGAGTGCTGTCAATGACATAAGCGCCGCGGCTGGTTTCTTCCATATAGATTTTTTCATATCCAGTCCCTTCCTTAACAACCCGACGTTGGGTTGTTAAAGAAGAGCCTACACCGTAGAAGAAACTCAGTGATGCGATTATCGACTTAGCTGAATAATCGCCGGCCATTTGCGCATGTTGATACGTGTCGTATCAACACATATACAGGTATTATCTAGCATTTTATCTCAAGCGAGGGTTCGAGACGGTGTGGGCCGTGTATGTCGGACCGTATGTTGTGTCCATGGGCGGGGACGCGCCCTAGATATAGATTTGTGTCACCGTGGCGTGTCGTGGGATACTGGAGTCGTTCAATGGCACAGGAACCGTAACGGCATGAAAAGGGCGGAGAGTCTCATGGCTAACGTGTTCGATGTCGCCGCGTACATCCTGCAACAGCAGGGGCGCATGACGACGATGAAACTGCAGAAGCTCTGCTATTACGCGCAGGCTTGGCATCTGACATGGACGGGGCATTCCCTGTTCCCGGAGCGTATCGAAGCGTGGGCGAACGGCCCGGTAGTGCCCGACCTGTACCACAAGCATCGCGGCATGTTCGATATTGACCGGCTGCCCGCCGGGAACGCCTCGAACGTCACGGACGACGAGCGGGAGAGCATCGATGCCGTGTTGGACGCCTATGGCGACATGAAGCCCTACGAGCTGATCGACCAGACGCATTCGGAAGCCCCGTGGCTGAACGCCCGCAAGGGGGTGGCCGACGGTGAACGGTGCAAAAACCAGATAACCAATGAGGCCATGTACAGCTTCTACAGCTTCCCCGAGGACACCGCCACGGCATGACGAGAAGGCAGGTGCGCACCCAGCCGTCCCGCAAACGGTCCGCCCCGAAGACGCAGCCGCATAACACCAGAAGCGTCATGAGAGGGGCGGTTTACCCGGTCGTGAACGACCGGGTTTGCACCGTAACAAAACACAGGTCAAGCACAACCAGCAGAGAATACCAAATCCAATTTGATCCCCCAGCCTTATTAGGGTTGGGGCGATCAAATATTTGTCTAAGGAAGGGACTATTTGCCGAGTTCGGCGACGGTGGCGGCGAGGGTTTCGATGACGCCGAAGGTGTGAAAGTCGCGTTGCATGCTCCCGCCGTCTGTGAAGATGGTGTCGATCTCCTTGTCGCCGACGAGGGTTTCGACGCGGAATTCTTCTGTGTTGTACGGGTCTATTGTGGCGATGATTTCAATGGTGAGCGCCCCTATGACGATCTCGAAGTCGACAAAACGCTCGCCTGTGTAATCGTTGGTGTAGATTTTGTTGGTTCCCCGCATGGTTCTGGAGGTGTGCTCGCAGTGCTTCTGGATGCTGTCGTAGAAGGCGTGGAGGTCGTTGTCTGTGTACATTGCTGTGTTCCTTTCCATGTTTTTCGCTAATTCCAACTGTACTACATTTAAGAAACAACGCAAGTGGGCGTGTCGCCCACATGGCACCTAACAGCCAACCAACACCCCCAACCCGACACGCAACACACGCGCCAACGCAACCACACGACGCAACTCGGCGCCACCCAACCCCGAACGGACCTCCCAACCATGCACCGCAGAAGGCGACACCCCCACAGAACGGGCGACCTCCACCAAGGACAACCCCAGCTCCACACGCCTCTCACGCAGAGAACGCAATGCACGCACCGAATCCGTCGGCCACGGCTTGACATCCAACACACGGCGCGAGAACTCGCCGATATCCATACCCAACGCATCCGCGAACCGCACCGCCGTACCCAACCGCAACGTCGCCACGGAACGCACCCCAGCCTCCAGATTGGACACGTCGTGAGCCGTCCAACCCACACACACACCAAGCTGGGACTGCGACAACCCCACATCCTTGCGCAACGCGCTCAAGCGGTCGCCCTGCGCGCGCCGCTCGGCCACGGGCGGTATCTTCCGGTCTCTCCGCTGCGCCATGGTTCTCCTTCCGTTCGCCAAACATCATACTACAAGTAAGAAAATATTGGCATTCATCGACAACATGTTAATTATGCGACAACATCGACATCGACAATCCAAGGACGACAATGCGAAGGGTATACGATGAAAATACCTTTACACCTTCGGACTCGACAGATACGGAAGAACCAATATGAGCGAAATGACCTGCATGCTTTCCCCAAGCGATGACGAAACCACTTGCCAAGCCATCGAACGTGCGTACCAGGCGCATAAGCCCGGCCCCTCCAAGGACTTCACTCGTGATGACGCCCAGCGGGTGGCGCTGATCCATCTGCTCATCACACAGATTGACGCGGATACGGACCAGTACAAGACCGCAGTACGCAACACGCTAACAGACAAGGACACAGAACACGCAAACGTCCTGATCGCGTTCATCGAGGATACGTTGAGCGACCCCGACTACGATCCATATCGCGATGTGGATGATTGCTGGGATGAATACGGGAACTTCATTGGCACCGGCTACACAAGGCAAGAATTCAGCGAATTCAATGATTGACTTGTGTTTTGCGGTGCAAGCCTAGTCGTTTACGGCTGGGTAAGCCACGTTCTATTCTGGTCTGCTCTGGTTTTCTATGTACTGTTTCACCGTTCCCGACATGCCATATAGACGCATGCATGCTATTCTGAACTTGTCCACAAACCCATAGGCGAAGGAACAACCATGGAAAACATCAACCCTACCACCCCCACCCTCGATCTTTTCCCCACCACGTTTCGAGGGTACAGCCGGGATGCGGTGAACGAATTCGTGGATGACGCCACGAAAAAACTGGCCTTGTCCGACCATATCGAGCAAGCCTACCGTGACATGAAAGCCAAGAACGACAAGCTCGTCACGGACATGAACGGCATGAAAAAGAAAATCGCACAGCTCGAGCAGGAAGCCAAGGACGCCCGGCAGGCGAAAGAGCAACCGTTGCAAGCCTTGGGCAGACGCGCCCAAGAGCTCATGGACATGGGCAAGGAGGAAGCCGAACAGATTGTCAATGAGGCACGCGAACAGTCCCGTAGGATCATCACGGACACGACCAAGAAAGCGGACATGATGCGAGCAAAAGCGCAGGAGGACGCTGAACAGGCGGTGAAAGTGGCGAGCGAGGAAGCCGCGAAAGAACTCAAGGATGCGCAAGCCGATGCGCAACGGTTGCTTTCCTCTGCGGAGCAGACTGCGCACGATATGACTTCCAAGGCGCAGTCCGAAGCCTCGCAGGCGGCCCAGCAGCGTGATGCGGCGAAGAAGGAATACCAGAGTCTGGTGGGGCTGTTGCGTGATTTGCAGCAACGAGTCAGTGAGTTTCTCAGCACATTGGACCACCCAGCAGACAGCAACAGCGACGGCTCTACGACACGCTAGGTTGCTATTATAGCAACAGCAAGATATACTGGTTAGGTCGGAATGGGGGTGGTTCCCCACCCGAACTAATCATGAGGCTTTTACGGACCCATGGTTTTGTGGATGCTGCCGCCCCGGGATGGGGCGGCAGTTTTATCTTATTTCTAGGCGAGAAAGCTCGGGGCTCCAGCCCCGAAAGGGCGTCAATATGTTTGTTAAGCTAAGCATATCCACAAAACCAACAAACAGGACACTCCACATATGGCCCGACACCGCAGCACACCACCCAACCCTTCTCAAAAAGAAACCATCCTCCAAGCCCTCGTCAGCATCATCGGAATCATGATCGTATTGGCGGCGGTCCAATTGACCTGGATGTTCGGCGGCAACACGTTGGATGCGATCCATACGCAGGAGCGTATCGCCCAAGCCTCACCGAACACCATCCATACCAGTGTCGAGGAAACAGAAAAAATAGCCGAACCGCGACGGTCACCCCCGCCCATACCGGAAGCCCCAGCCAATGAGGGGTTCATCGGATGGATGCACATCCCCCGTTTGGGCGATGGTTGGAAACGCGCCATCCAACAGGGAACCGGGTTGGATGTGCTCGACAACCTCGGCATCGGTCATTACGTATCGACGCCCATGCCTGGCGCAGAAGGCAACACCGCCTATGCCGGACACCGCACGCCCGGCGATTTGGGGTACGCCGACCGTATCGAAAAAGGCGACCATATCTATATCCAAACCAATGAGGCATGGTACGTGTACACAGTGGAGCGTCATTGGATCACCACACCAGACGATACCCAACCCATCAAAGACGCCCCCGGCTCGCACGTGTTGACGCTGACGACCTGTGACCCCATGGTCAATGCCCGGACAGCGCCCCGACGGTTGATCATCCGCGCTCATTACGAGTATTGGGCCGCGACCGCTGACGGCGTGCCTGAGGAATTGGCGAAGACCAGACATCGGTCGATTATGCGACAAGTGGGGTATAAGGCAAGCGAATTGGTGCGCACCGTCGCGCGTCATGCACCGATCACCCCGCTGATCGGCGGTTGCGCTTTGGCGGCATGGCTGCTGTTCGATCTTGTGGCTGGTGTATGCACGCGTTTCCGTCATCGTCCGTGGAATCGTTCGGGCAATCTGTTCGTTTGGTTGTGGCGAATCCAGTTCGGCCCGATTGGGGTGCGCATGGTCTCTTATCTGCTTATGTGGCTGGGATTGGTGTTCATGGCGTACGCGTGGGCGTGCCCTTGGATTGGCTCATGGGTTGGTCTCGCAGATACCGTTTAGCAGAACAGGTGGCCCCCATACGGGAAGCCACCTGTTGAACTGGAGGGATGTTACAGACGTTCAATCCTCGTCTTCGTCAGCCAGATGCGCTTCGATGTCGGCCTCCACCTCGGCTTCGGTGGGCAATGATTCCGGCACCGTGGGATCGGGACGATTCGGCACGACCCGCGTGGAACCATCCTCTTCGACAACCAGTGCAGGCTCGTCGTATTCGATCAGGTTGCCGTCAATATCGGTCTCAGGATGACGCGGCGGCAGGTCAAGATGCACATTGCGCACCCCATCGGCTTCGTCCTGCGCATCATTGACCTTCTCCCAAGCGTCCTCCCAAGCGCGCATCTCCGCATCATATCCCGGGTAGGGTTCTCGGCCAGTGCGCTCGTAGGTGAGCATCTGCTGGACAGTGACCGGCTGTGATGGTTTGAAAAACTCGGTCAGGCCTTCGGGGATGGGAACGGTGTACGGGTGCTCCCGGTCATAGGCGATCCGTTCCTTGACGGACTGGAACTCGACTTTTTTCTTTCCGTAATCGGTTGGCATGTGGGCCTCCTTGCGCATTCGTGTGGCGATTTCGAGGTATTCAATGCACCGCACGTACATGCCGTGCGGCATATAATCGGTGTCTTTCTCCCATTTCGAGTACGTTTTGGGGGTCACTCCGCACAGACCGGCCATGTCCTTGACGGTTTTGCCGGCTGAAGCGCGTAGGCGCTCGAGCATGGTCTGTGGCATGCGGGAATCCTCTCGTATCGTCCTTGTTGACACCTTCTTATTGTATGGAATCAAGTACTCTACTACAACTCAAAACATGTCAAACATGCAAAGAACCCTTTGTTTGCAATGATTCAAACATCAATGATGACAGGTAGAAAATTACCTATGCAGGTCAATGCGCATCCATGGCACGCTTGCTAAGCTGGAACCAGCCAGACCGGCTGCATCCACAAAACCAACGGATCCGAAAGGACGCCATCATGAGCCCCAACCAACCACGCACCCCAGACGGGCGCTACTGGTTCACCAACAAGCCGAAAGGCTGGTACGAGTACACCACCAAATCAGGTGAGATCAAACACTTCTACCACAACAACGAACAGCAGATGAGCTCAGGGTTCGCCATCCTCGCCATGGCTTCACAAGGCAAAGTCTACGAACCGGCAGGCGGCAAACCGTACGAACGTATCCACATGACCAGCACCGAAGACGGTGAGATGCACATGTACGCCGCCAGCCACAACGGCGCGTTCGGTGTCGTCAACCATTCGCAGGAAGGCCCTATCGGGGAATTCTCATGCATCCGCGGACATGAATACCTCCCCGTATCCGATAAACTGCCTGAGGACAACACGGCGTTCGGCGGGCGCATGGCCAAGGATTCCGGCATGGGGCGCCCCGTCATCGACGCCAGCCGCAATGAGCAGGTCAACAGGGAGGCGTTCGAAGCGGAAGACGCCCGCATCTTCCACATCAACCCGCATGACCTCGCCCAAGCACAGGTGGATGCACGCCACGAATACCAGCGCATGGGCTTGACCGAAGGGCAGGCGCGGCACGCGCCGGTCTATGTGTACATGGACAAGGACGGTAATCCCAAAGTCATGCCCGTGTACGCCGCCGACGATTTCGGAGGCATCATCAAGCGGCAGAGCCCCAACCCACACGGCGGCACCCATGCCGTCATGCTGGACGGCGACGACGTTACACGCATGAGCCGTGCGATGGAACGCGAGGGGCTCGATGATGTGCAGGTCACGGTTTCCCAAGGCACGACCGCCCGCCACAACGCTTTGCATTTCCGCGCCGACTATGAGAACCGCACCACCCGTGATTCGGTCACGATGTGGGGTTCCGTCGAGGCGAACAACAACGGCACCGTGGAACTGCCTTCTGTGCCCGCGGCCCATGGAGGACTTTCATACGATGTCCAGTCCGGTGTGATCCACTACAAGGCGGCGGAGAAGTTCCACAACCCGGCGAACGTCGAGGACGCCACACGGTTGCTGCGCCACTCATACCAGGGCAAGGATCGTGAACCACGGTACATCCGCCAAGAGGACGTGGAGTTGCGCAATGACCGGATCCTGTTGCACGACGCAACCGGGGACAAGGATGAAGTGTACGACCTTGAAGGCAACCATGTTGGCTTCAGCGCCAACACAGTGCCGGGATTCACGTCGGTATTCAACGCGAACCGGCCTGAGAAGGCCCGTTTGGACGACCGGCAGGTGACCCGTTTGGATGACGGCTATTTCCGTGTCGATCAGGAAGTGCGCAGGGACGATGGCAGCATCGGGTTGAAGCGTTCGTTCTGGCGTCCCACCGGCGAGGCGGTGTCCCCCCGTATCGCACGACGCCGGTATGGCGAGGACGCTTTCGACATGTAACGTCCTCTCAGGTGTGAAATACTGAGCCTTCTCACCAACAAACCCGTAAAACCGATATGCAGAAGGGCGGTCTCCTCCCATGGGGGAAGACCGCCCTTCTGCATGTTCAGCGGGAGGCTAGACTAGAACGCGTCGATGTCGTCTTCGTCCACATCCTCTTCCGGCTCTGGTTCCGGTTCAGGCTTGCGCACACGACGCTTGTGGGGCTTCTCCTCAATCTCCCCGGTCTCGTCGTCCACGGCCACATCTTCCTCGTCGGCGTGTTTCGCCGCCGCCTTGAGCGTGGCACCACGCACGTTCTTGCGCACCCATGCGGCGATGTCGGCGATGTCCTCGTCTGTGAACATCTCCTCGAATCGAAGCGTGCCCAATGGAGTGCCGCCCCCAACGATGTACACACTGTTCAATTCCGCGCCTACGCCTTGACCGCTTGGCAGTTTAGTGGGGAAGTCGTAGAGGGTGACCGACAAGATGGCGTTCTGTCCGGCGAACACCTTGTCACGCCATTGCTGTGCGATTTCCTCGCTGCGTTCGACTTCCTGCTCGTCCGATTCGTCGGGGTTGATGATAGGTGTAGGAAGTTCACGGGTCACCTCGTCGTCTCCCAGATAGTAGACGGGGGCGCGGTTGCGGGTTTTGGCACGGAGCATGCATTTGCCTTTGAGGCGAGGGTTCTTGTCGGCTTTGGTGCCGATGGTGCCGTCCTCAAGTGTGGCTTCAGCCTCGTCACAGTCCACCAATGGCAGATAGACGGCTTTCTCTTTGCTCCATTTCTTCGCTTTTTTGAGCATTGCGACGATTTCGTCCTGCGCACTCTTGAGGCGGGCGATGGTGTCGGCGTCCTCCACCTTGTCGAGGATCATGGTGGCCTCGTATTTGGGGGTTGTCTCCTTGTCGTCCTCTTTCTTTTTGTCGTCGTCCTTGCCTTTGTAGACGCCGGGCTGGTAGAGGTGGGAATATCCGAGTTGTGCGATGCCTGTTTTGATGAATGTTTCCTTGAGTCTCGCCATGTTGGTCTCCTTGGCTTGGCGTTTGTGGACATGTTCAGTATAGCACTTATTGGCGTTTTTGACATTTGGGCGTGTCGCCACAACACTGCTATACTGAACATGTCCACAAACACCACTGTAAGGAACATAATGACCAACGCCACCCACTATGAAGACATGGACGACGAAACGTACTTCGCCGACCCCGCCATAGACCAAAGCCAACTCAAACAATTCCTACGCAACCCCGCCGAATGGGGATACGGCCGACTCAACCCCGGCACCCATACGGACACGTCCGCCATGCGCTTCGGGACCGCCTTCCATGCCTACATCATGGGCACCGCCCCCGTAGTAGCCCTCCCCGAAGGTGAGACCTTCACCAAGAAAGCCAACCGGGAATGGAGAGATGAACAACTCGAATCCGGCGCAATCATCGTCAGCTGGGACGACATGCAAAAACTCGAACGCATGAAACAGAACCTCATCGACGACACCCCCGAACTCTACGACCTGATCGCGGACGGATGGTGCGAGAACACAATCTTCTGGACCGACCGCAAGACCGGGCTACGCCTCAAAGCCAAACCCGACCTCATTCCACGCGGAACCGACTACATCGTGGACTTCAAAACCGCTCAATCCGCATCGGCCGACGACTTCCACCGGGAAGCCATCAAATACGGGTACCACATCCAAGCGCTGTTCTACCGGCAGGCCGTCGCCATGACCGACCCCAACCTGTTCGAACGCACAGCCCGCATGCCGAAGGCATGCCAGTTCTGGGTGTTCGAGAAGACCGGTGCATGCGATTGGCAGCCGTTCACCATCAGCCGCGACAACCCCATCGAGGACATGGCGAAAAACGCTTTGCGTCAAGCACTCAACGGGATCGCCGCCATGCGTGAAAAAGGTGAGCGTGAAGGACTTGGTGAAGGGGTGGACGCCGCTGCACGCTATGCGGTCCGCCACGGGTACCCGAAGCAACCAACCGAAATCGAGTTCGACGCCGGGGACCTGTATCGGGCGGAACGGTTCGCGGTCGGCGCCAGCGCCTGACGGCCCAAATCGACTTTTCCATGTGTATACTGAGGCTATCCATATATTTGTGGATAGCCTCAGATTATCATATATAGATGGAGACGAGATGCGGCTCAATTGGCGGACCGTCCTTCTGCGCGTCGGAATCAGTATCGGGGTCGCATTGCTGACCATCGCCTACGCTGGAGCGGTCGTGCCCCAAGATGGGGTCGTCGATTGGCGCGAAGCATTGCTCACCGTCACCGGTCTGATTGTCTCAAGTGGATTGCTGCTATCCATTCCGGCACATTGGGGGCGTGAAGGGATTCGCCACCTAATAAACCAGTTGCACGCCGCCCGGTCTGTCCGAAAGCGTCCAGCAACAAAACATCTTGTGCCAACGGAGGAGGAAAAGGAGCCCACTGCCGCTACGCCAGACAATAAGAAAGGGCAAGAAGATCACCATGAATAGCTTCAAACCAAGCGATCACCCAAGGGGAATCGGCGGCCAGTTCATCGACAAAAACGGCACACCTAGGATGAACGTCCCACTTCCCCCACGCCCACAGGACCTACCAGTCGGCGACCGGTTCTCGCAGGACATGTACGGCATCGCTGAGGAACTGTTCGACCATAAACGGGATTGGGATGAGTTGCCAGCTGGCGGCTGCTATCGGCTTAACGAATGGGGTGATTATGTCACCGACGACGATTGGGATCGCATGTGGCTGGACCATGAACTTGAAATGAAAGCATGGATGGGTGTGGCAAATGAATGGTTCAACTCTGAAGACCTGCCGAATATGACACCGCGGGAAATTGAAGCCGCCTACGACGACGATGGTTTAAGTCCTGATGTCTCATTCTATACGGAGAAGCATGAGAGCGACCTTGAGGACGCCAAGAATCTGGACGCCGACGAAGCCATGTGGGAAGCCAACCGTATCTATGCCGGCATGGACATGGAGCAGGTCATCGAACACAAGCGTCGTAACGGTTTCGGCGGTGGCGCCACTTCCGACTCGGCCCGCAACCGGCTCATGGCGGAAACCATGCCAACAGATGACAAAGACGCCATCGGCACCCTCAGTGTAGCCATGGACTACAGTCCGCAATACGAATCCCTGCGCAACCTGAACACGATGATGCCCACTATGGACGTGGACCACTATCCCGACCATTGGGAAGACAGCATAGACACTCTCGTACAGCGTGCAGCATCCGGACGTGGTGTCAACCGTGAGCACACGCAACGCATGATCACCGTATTGAACCAAGTCGCTGACCACTGCCACAACGACGACAATCAAGCATCACTCGCCATGGCACAAGCCGCGGTCGGCCACCTCGCATTGGGGGAGAGGCACCGTGCTGTGCGGGAAGCACGTGAAGCGTTGGATTACGTGGGCAAGCGATCCGACACGTACACCGCGAAGACACGCCACATCGTGCAATCCGTGCTGGATCGATTGAACAACGAACAATAACACCATTCAAGGAAGGACACTACCATGAGCAACTTCAAACCCAACGAGCATGCACGCGGATTGGACGGACGGTTCATCGACATGAACAAGGACAGCAAACTGCGTGTACCCACGCCAACAGCCGACAGCCTGCCTGTGGGTGAACAGTTCATCGACAATGCGAACACCATCGCCGAAGGATTGTTCGACCGCAAACAGGACTGGGATGACCTTCCCATCGGCGGTTGTTACCGGATCAACGATTTCGGCGATTACGTCACCGAAGAGGATTGGGATGAAGTATGGGACGGTCACCCGTTGGAAGAGAAGGCGTGGATGCTCGCAGACAACGGCAGGTACACCAGCGATGACGTGGCGAGAATGTCCCCGGACGAGATCGAAGCCGCCTACGATGAAGGGGACATCTACACCGACACGTACGACCAGCATCCCGCCTATGCGTACTATACGGAAAAGTACGAAGAAGACGATTATGATCTCGACGAACCCGTCGGCGAAGGCATGGCATCCGACATCCGACGGACCGGCGAACAATTAGCCGGACAATCCCGCGAATCCATGGACTTCGAACCAGGCGAACATGTGCACGCCACACCCGACGGGTTCGTCAGCGATGCCGAATGGGAACAGGCGTGGGCGGGCAAACCCGCGTACGCGCGGGTCGCATACGAACTGTCCTGCCGTCATCCCGGCCTGAACGTGGAATCCCTGTCGCCCAAGCAGATCATCACCATAAACAACAGCGAAGACGCGTACGAGCAATATATCTACGAGGATGGAGGCAACCACCATCTGCGTGAATCCGACACCCTGTTGAGCGAACAGGACCGGGCCACTGCTGACATGTACCGGCAGAACGAACGCAACGCGCCATACGCGGGCCGTGACCTGAACGATGTCATCTGCATGCGCGAATCCGCCTATACAGGCAATGACGGCACACTCACCGCCAACGTGAGAGACGCCACGCACAGGATCCTCGATGCACCCAACCCGACCACCGACATGGACACCATGTCCACGATCGCATTGGGATTGAACCATGCCCCCGCCGAAACCGTGGATGTCGTCACCGCCATGACATCCACACGAAGCGGCGACGAACCCGGTCTGGCGCAGAGGTTGCGACACCGGCTGTCTTCGGAGACCGACACATGGAGCCAGCGGGATGCTGAGAAGATGTCCACCATCATGGATTGTGTCGCCAACAACGCGGACGACACACATGGGGCGGGATGGCTCGCCACATCCCTGGGGGCGTTCGCCGACTACCGCACCGGCAACAAGGACCAGGCGCGACGCACGGCCGAACAGGTACGCGAAGCCGCCAAACACCACAACAATGATCGCGTCTGGCGTACGGCGGACGATGTCGCTGCCGCGATCATCGAACATCACAACCTTCGTTGATTCCGTTAACCCCATATATGCTATTCTGAAATAGTCCACAAACCATGAGAGATGAGGGCACGCACAATCCGCGTGCCCTCATTCGAAAGGCCCAGCATGAACAAACCATTGAAAACAACCACGACGACGATTGCGTCCCTGATTGCGGCCGCGACACTCGCCGGCGGCATGGCACTGCCCGCCACCGCACAGGATGCACCATCATCGGCGCCGACCGTATCCACAACCTCGAATGCGGGTTCACTGGACGCCAAGGCCGCGAACGTCAAGCAGATCGACATCGACACCGCCAACTTCGGCACCAGCTTCGCCATCGGCACCAGCGACAACATGGCATGGGAGGACGGCGCATGGGTCGGCCGAGCCTACCGGACCCCCATCATCGGAGAAAACGATCTCACCATGACAGCAAGCGTCACCTACAAGGACGGCACCAAAAGCAAACCCGCGCAGCTCACCGTCAGCGACTTCAACGAAAACACCCCTGCGCCGCTGGGCACCACCAAGGCGAACTCGCGGCAGTTCTCCGGCGTCGTGGACGGCATGCCCATCAGGATCACCTACGCCACCTACGATGCCGAACCGATTGGATTCTGGAACCTCGACCGCGCCTCCTACGCGACGCGCAAGGCCAGTGACGACACCTACCGCTTCGACTACCAGCACACATTCGAAATGTTCAAAAACCAGAACGGCGACGGATGGCAAGGCAGCTGCGAAAAGGTCATCTTCTACAACCCCAACCGTGAAGGATTCAACGGCAACTACGACATCCTGCCAAGCCTGCCGGTCACATGGGGTGAACCACAGAAAGCCGTGGAGAACGGCCGCCACCTGCTCAAATCCGTCGGTACAGCCAAAGGCGAGATCGCGGGACAGAAGGTCGAAATCATCCTGCACGCCGCCGCGGACGACCCCGAAGCCGAGGACACCAATGGCACATGGACGTTCGTCGATGCAGACGGCGTAAAAACAAACCTCCTGTATAAGGGCGGCGCGATGAGCTCAAACTTCACCGCCGCCTACGACAGGATGCCGAAGACCCTGACCGCGACCAACAGCGACGGCACAACCGTCACCTTGGACCGCAATGACCGGTACGTCACCACCAAGCCTGGCGACCAGCTCGGTGTGGATACCATCACCGGCTCAATCCTCTACACCGCCGAAGCGAACGGCGAGCATCCCGCGTTCCAGATCTTCGGCACCATCAAGGAAGGCTCCACCACCGGTACTCCCATCACCATCAAGGACGGTTCTTCTTTCACGAAGGGGGACGATGGGCTCTTCACGGCGACGGACACGAACTATACGCTGGATTCCGCTAACAAGCCCAATACGGACAAGGTGATACTCTCCAACGGCGATACAGCTCCGATCACATGGGACGGCAAGATTGAAACCATCACCAAGACCATTGATGGCGCCGATGTCAAATTCCTGCGCATGAATGGCACAGCCGAGGGGAAAATCGGTGAACAATCCTATAGGGTGCAGACGGTCGCAGACCGCGCCTACAATGACGCGATCACCGCGTTCACCATCACCCAGACAAACGCGAAGGGTGAATCCAAGACCATCACGCTCACGGATTTCAACCCCGCCAAGCATGATTACGCGATCACACTGCCCGCATCGGCTGTGGGGGATTCGTTCGCATTGGCGACGCAAGCGGGTGTGGATGCCACTGTAGGCACTCCGACGGTCACGTTGGACGGCGCCAGCCGTATCCTCAAAGTCGAAGTCAATGGCATCCCGTACACGGTGCGTGTCAACTTCGCCAAGGCGGATATTGTGGCCGACAGCCCTGCCAAACTTGAAGGCATCTACGTGGACTATTCCGGCAAGGACGTCAAGGGGGATCTGATCGATGATTGGAATCCGAACCGTCTGGACTACACCATCGCCCTCAAGGACGTGAACCAGTCACCGTATCTGCTTCCCATCGCCCCGGATGGGGTGAACGTCAAGGCGGGTAATGTGGTGCAGTCCGCACAATCCACACGGCAGGAATGGATTGTGACGGACACTGCTTCTGGTGCGTCTCGCACGTATTCGGTGACTGTCACGCGTCCGGTGCATACCGCGGTGACCGATTTCCAACCCAAGACGCCGATCGTGCAGACAGCAAGCGTCGAAGCGGATTCGGATGCGGACACGAACCTTGCCTCCGTGGGATACGTGGACGCCTCGGGTAAGTATGTGCCGCAGAACTCAGCTGAGTTCCGGATTCCCGAAGGCGGTGTGTTCTCGTATGAGGCGAAGGTTGGCCAATCGTCCACGGTGACCGTGGCGCGTGATGGGATGACGTTCACGTATACGGTCAATGTGCTCGCGCCGAACGGCCAGGCGTTCGCGCAGCACATCTACAAGGCGACGTATCTGACGCAGGCCACGAACAAGGCCGTGTTGGATGGTATCAGCGTGGACGGTAAAGCCGTTGAGGGTTTCGACCCGAAGAAGCTGGAGTATGAGGTCAAGGTCGCCGACCCGGACGAGTGGACGGTTGTCGCCCAGTACGACAAGGCGAGTGGCATGAGCGTGGCTGTGGACAAGCATGGCGCTGATGCGGTGTTGACCGTGACCAGTGGTGACGGGCTGGTGAAGACCGTGTACAAGGTGCATGCGGTGGCTGGAGCCAAGGGCGCGGGATCCTCTGGTGTGGCTTTGGATGGCCAGCTTGCCAACACGGGCGTGAACACTGGTATGGTCGCGGCTCTCGCAGGGGCGTTGGTGGCGATTGGCGCGGTGTTGTATGCGTGCGTGTTGCGCTTGCGCCGCAATCGCAAGAATGCCAATGACGATCAGTCTGACAAGGATGCTGGGAGAGACGTGACCGAAACGGGTGGTGACGGTTCGTCGCAATCCGTTTCGGATTCGATGGATGGCTGATTTGATGAGTTGACGGGAATGCCGCTCTGCCTCTTGTAAGGTGGGGCGGCGTTTTTATAGAGCGCGACATGCGATGTGATGACATCAATCCATATGTGCTATACTGAGATTATCCACAAACCAAGGAGCCCGACCATGACACCCAAGAAATATGCACAAATCATCCAATCAAGGCGACAGCACCTCATCCATGCCACACTCGCCATGCCAGCCTTAATCGCATCGGTCATCATCCTTCTTGGGAACAATGCATGCGAACACCCCCTGCTTGCACTCAGCATGTTCGCCCTACTAATCGCAAGCGCCATACCAATCGGCGCAGTCATCACAGACATCATCGAATGCCGCATGAACATGCGTTGAAAGAAGGAAACACACCATGCTTCGCACACTGTATGAACCCATTACCTGCACACACGCCCCTACCACGTACTGCGCATGCGGGGAGCGGATCTACTATAGCCCCAAGAACACGGCCATCTGCGAGGAATGCGGCACACCCATGTGCAGCCATTGCGTAGTGACACGCGCATGTGAGACCTGCGACACCGCATGCTGCAACGACTGCATCACTTTATGTGACCATTGCGGGGCGCGCCTGTGCCCCACGTGCAAGAACGGCGAATCCCTGCCTGAATGTGCCAAATGCGGGGCCACGCTGTGCGGATGGTGCGTGGACAAATGCGACGAATGCGGCACGCCCATGTGTTCCGAATGCTGCGGCAATGGATGCGAAGCACACACGACGACAACCGCCAAGGAGACAGCATGACACTGACACCCGAATTCATCGCCATTGGGCGCGCGTTGGCATTCGTGGCGTGCGCATGGTTCACGTCCGGTCTCGGCATGGCGTGCGCCCTGCCCACCAGCATCCTTGTCGATCAGTGGCGCCTCCGACATGGCAAGGACACGTTGAGCGGCTGCGCATACACGTTGACTGGCCTCGCATGGTGGATGCTGTGGACGCTCATCCTACTGGCATTGGTGCAGTAAGGAGATTGTCATGGATAAGGCATTCGCCATGGGCTGCGGGTTTGTCGCGGCAACGATTCTTGTCGTATTTGTCATATGCGCGCTGCTCGACCACCGTCAACTCACCAAACTCGGCCTGCCGTTGGCGTTCCCTCCCCTCCAGGCCGATACGACGCGGATCAACCATATCCGTTTGGATGGACGGTCGGGCGGCATGATGGAACTGCGCTACCGCGTCCATAACGATTCACCGCACGCCATGCCGGTCAGCACCGCGTTCAAGGACGACGGGTTCACCTTGCGCGTCTGCGGCGCCATGATCCCGGAAGGTTTGCCGGACCTGCTGCAAGCGACCCTGCTGCCGGGGCACAGCATCACAGTCACACAACGATTCTATTTGAACCAATTTCGCAAAGACTGCCGTATCGGCAGATTCCAACCGTTGCCGGAGTGTTGCACAGCCGAACATTGGCGCCTTGTATACAACGCCACCGGCTTGGAACTTTCACCGATCGTCGGCAGCGAACCTCATTCATCGCAGGAGGAAGCATGAGAGCGCCACAAGGCTATGAAGGCCTCGACCTATCCGACGGGTTCGACTACGGGACGATCAACGTGAACGATCTGATCGTTACATGCGATCACTATGACCCAACTGACATCCAAGCGTTCGAAGTCCACCACACATACTCCAGAGCCGGCGCATGGTCCTTCACCGGCCGCGACCATGAAGGCGTGCGTTGCGCCGTGGAGTTCAACGAAAACGACATCATGGCACACTACGATCTGTTAGCCGTATACACGCCAATCCCAAACAATGAGGTACAGCCATGACCCGATGGATGACCATCCCCCTGCCCGAACATGCCTCGCAACATGACCTGTTCGCCATGGTACGCACCGGGGACAAAGTGACCCTGCGATGGCGACACAAACGCATCCGGTTCACCGTCCTGTTCTTCCCCCTGGGGTCGCAGGACATGCTCGGGGCTTCCGACGGCCGCATCTACCTCATAGCGGACGCCTTGTACCACATTGTCAAAATCAAACGCTCCACAACCGCCACACCAACACTGGAGCCCGGTATGCCTGACGCCCCCGGACTATGGAAGGACAGGGAAGGCCGCACGTGGATCATCGACAAACACATGCAGGCATACACCACTGTTGTGGCAACCCAAGGTTTTACCACCCATGCCCTGCCGGACCTCGCACCATACACACGTATTCGTGTCGATTGATCCGCGTACCGATGACCAAAAACAAGAAGAAGTACATAGATTTGCAGAGGTCATCTATATGTGCTAAACTGAACATGTTCGCAAAATCTGATTAGGTTATTTTGTGCACCATTGCTTTTCTAGCTCAATTGGTAGAGCAGGGGCCTTTTAAGCCTTGGGTTGTGGGTTCGAGTCCCACGGGGAGCACGAAAAGAAGCAGTTCGATCATCGGCTGTGATGCCACGATTGTGGAAGGCTGGTTTCCTGACGGCTGGCCGTCTCCGTGTCAGGCGGGGTAGGTGGTCACGCTTCTCTAACCCAATCCGGTAGAGGTGACTGGCTCAAACCCAGTTCAGTACGGGTTCGAATCCCGTGGGAAGCACAGGCACCGGGTGACGGCCATCACTCGGTGTCCATGGAATTGGCTGAAACGCCCTACGGTATGGAGGGCAAGGCACGTTCGGGCTTCACAGTCAGGCTAGTAACCTAACGGACGGTACGCTTAAAACGGAGCTCACGCACCGTACCTTGGCGCTGCTGGTGAAAACGAATCCGGCATTCCAGCTCTTTCCCCTCGGGTGGTCGTACTCATACGCTCGGGGGGGAAAGAGATTGCCTCTGTAGCTCAGTGGACGTAGAGCAGACGGTTTCTACCCGTCCGGCCGTAGGTTCGAATCCTACCGGAGGCACGCAAGGATACGCTCCCCGCCAAGCGTGGACATCGGCGGGCATAGGAATCCATGTGGCGGGTTCCCCACGGCATCCACCTTGTTGTGGTAGACCAAGCGGAGCATGGTGGCGTACAGGCGGGCAGTGTCCGTCTCCTCCGGCACCGGCGGAGGGTGTCCAGCGGGTGATTGGGCGCGCAAACCGTGACCATCGCGGCCGCATAGGCCGCATGGTATAGGCGAGTGGTGCAATTGGCAGCACGACGGTCTTTGGAACCGTGGGTTGCAGGTTCGAATCCTGCCTCGCCTGCGAGGCATCCAACCGGAACGCCAGTTGACGGTTTTGGATGCGGGCCCGTGTGGCCGGCTTGCCGAGCGGCGTTGTTGTGCCCATCAAGGGGCGTGGCTATAGGTCGTGATGGTAGGCGGACGCATGGGACGGTGGTGCGTTGCCCATGAGGGACGCGCACCATATATGCCGGTGGTCCAATGGTAGGACGGCGGTCTCCAAAACCGCAGGCGGTGGTTCGATTCCATCCCGGTGTGCGATTCCGGTTCCGATCGGACCGGTATCCCCGAGCCGATGGCCCCGCCAATACGGGGCCCCACCGGTATCGGCGCAGGTGGAGGGGATGGGTTGATCGCCATCCCACCGGGGGCGTAGCTCAAATGGCAGAGCGCTAGCGGATGCTGGTTCGAGTCCAGCCGCCCCACGTGCGGGCCTTGGTGCAGGCTCGTCCCGATTCTATTAAAGATCGCAAGGGTCGAAGACACGCCAACTTCGGCAACACCATAAGGCGATGGTGAACGCATCCCGCATATCCGGCCGATCATGACGGTGGGCATGCGCGGGGCTGTAGCTCAGCGGAGTAGAGCGCCGGACGTTTAATCCGGAGGTCGCGGGTTCGAATCCCGCCAGCCCACGAATCCGGTTCCGTCCGGGATCTCACCGAACGGGTAGCTGTTCCCCCGATTGAAGACGGGGAGGAGTATTGGCTGCGAACGTGGGAGAACGGGAGCCTCTCGACCCGGCGGCCCCCTCTGTTGCGGAGGAGACAATGGCGGCAAGGGAGGATGACTGGGACCGGGTTCTCCGACCGGATTCTAGACGCCGGTCGGTATCCAGGGCGGTACAGCAGGTTCGTCACCATTCGTGCTCGGGTGGTGGCGCCGGTTCGATTCCGGGCCGTCCTACAAGGAACAATCCCGCCAGCAAGGAGTGCCTCAAATGTCCGGAACCATGCCGCCCACACCCGACAAGCCGAGCGCGCCCACCGGACGC
>ERZ808040.41-NODE-41-length-120624-cov-6.403079_pt1 | contig 120624 bp, 102 predicted proteins | sample MGYA00380191_ERZ808040 | MGnify/ENA primary metagenome ERZ808040 (study PRJEB31490, sample SAMN06133395) | mouse gut metagenome | isolation source: J6 | host: mice | place: China: Chengdu | collected 2015-05 ...
GGACCTCCTCCCACGATGGTAGCACCAGCAAGTCATCAATATAGAACTGGTGAAAAAACTGCTTCCAGTTGTTAATCCAGTCAATATCCTCCGTCTCGGAGACCATAATTGAACCTTCACCAATTTCCATAAATTCACGGAGCCCGTCAAGTTCTCTGCGGATACTGGCAGTTATCTCGTCCGCATCGACCGGATTCTCGTCACACACCTCGACAAAAAAGCTCAGGTACGCAATTCCGTCGTCCTCCGGTCCATCTGGAAGAATGTCTACGAACATTTGTTCTTTTTCCAGCGGTGTGAGCGGAACCTTGTCCTCAATCTGAGCGCCCTCCAGACCAATGTCATAAAGCGTACTGATAATAACGTCCTCCGCATCCGTGATTGTCTTAACCGTAAATTTTTTCCACTTCATGTAAATGCCTCCTCTGCTGCTGTACTCTACTGGTGTACGCAAAAAACTTCTGTGTGAATGATCTCTTTCTTTATCATATCACACAGAAGTTCTGATTGCTATGAAATCTTTTCAAGCGTACTCGAAAAATTCTTTGCCAAATGAACAACTTTTCGAAAAATCCAAACAGGCAGCAAGAGCATAACACACACGCCCGCCACAAGCGCTGCATACTGCCAGAAACCAGCCCAGTCCCTGCGGTACCATCTTCCCAGCGCCGGAATCCCCAGCACCATCACCGCATACCAGAATACAGGTGTCAAATTCTGTCTTGACGTGTTTTGTCGCAGCGCCCCCGTACCGCTCAAAAAGCGTCTGCACAAGCTTCCCGCCAGCTTATAAATGACAAAAAGCATTGAAAAATAAACGGTGGTGCCAATCACTGTATGAAGCCTCGCTGCCGTCATGCCCGCCGGCTCAAGCCTGTACTCCGATAAGACAAGCGGCAGATATATAGACACTGTAATCCTGATTCCATTTACAAAAACCGTTGCGATATAGGCAAACACTGCGCTAAAGCCAAGCCAGCAGATTTTCTTTCCCATTGTATCCAGCTTATGTGTAAACGAAAAGACCATCATGACAAATGCAGTCAGCAAAAAGCGAACACCAGAGCAGGACGGCGCAATGATAAAGCGGTATTCATGGCTCACATAGCCGACGTGCGCTGTCTTTTCAAAAGCAATGCCGCTCAGGATTTGCACCCACCCTGTCGTCGGCGCCAAAATCCATGAGAGCAGCTCGCTGTCTGCGGTGCGGTAAAAAAGCTTGACTGCAAGCACCGCCAAAACTGCCGGAATATAAATGACCAGATTCTTTTTCATGCGAAGCCTCCTAACCAGTGTATTATTTTACGCTGTCTTTTTGCGCAGAAGCCTCCTGACACATGGCAGCTGTAAGAGCAAAATCAGTACCAGTGCCGCCGCCATCATGAGTTCCCCGGGCTCTGAGCCAAACAGATAACCGCCTAACGCAAAATTTGATACCTCCAGCGGCAGGGAAAGCGGCTGTTTCACATCCTTGCTGTTTTTGTCCGGATTGCGCACCTTCTCCGTCACAGCGATAAAGGACGTATACGGTGTGAGCATACTATACGTCAGTCCCAGCCTTGTCACTTCCGCCTTCACATCAGGATTGTCGTTGCTGAGTCCGTAATCTGTCAGGCGCTCAATGCGCTTCTGCGCCCACAGATAACTGAGTACCTCGCTCTCCATGGACACCGCCAGGACAAGCTGGTTGTCAGACTTTGCACTGGACTGCACTGCGCCATTGATATCCAAAACCGTATTGACGCCTGAAACTTCTGACGGTTTTGAAGGCTGGTTATTGGAAAACCTGTCATTTACAGCTGCCGCATTCACGCCAAATAAGTCCGCAGCAGCTTTCATTTCTGCACTGTTAATCTGCGCAGTCTTTTGGTTTGGCAGTTTTGAATTGACCATCCTCACTGCCGCGCTGTTATCAATCGAAATCGTCTGCACATAGTCGCTGCTTCCCGTCTTACCTGTTATCTGTACACTGCCTGACGGCTCTCCGCGCCATTTTCCAAGAAGCACGATGGGTCTTTGTGCAAACAGCGTCGGAAGGACAGACGGCTCCACATCATACACATAAAACCCGTCAAATTTCACCTGTATATCGGTCAAAACAGGCGATTGTATATAGGTCTTAAAGCGCTCGGCGGTATCTGATGCCTCTTCCTTCTGCGTCACCACAAAGGGTTCTCCCTGTCCGGTCTTTGCAATCCCTTCGATTAGATAGCGGTTCACACCTCTGCCGATACCAAACGGGAAGAAATCAGCATCGCCGATATGCTGGTGAATGATCTCAAAAATCTCCTCCTCGCCGTAGATATAACCGTCCGTAATGATGACAATGCTTCTCGAGACCTCCTCACTGGCTGGTATTGCGAGCGCGTCCCGAAGCGCCGGCGCAAGCTCTGTACCGCCGCCGCCCTCCTGATCATCAATCATCTTGACAGCCCGCTGAATATTTTCTAAGCTTGCCGGAAGTGACTTGTCTGCCATCTGAACCGAAGCGCCGGAAAACAGTACCAGATTAAAGGTGTCCGTCTCCCGAAGGTCAGACACAAGCTTCTTGATCAGTTCTTTTGCAGTGTCCAAGGGATACCCTGACATAGAGCCGGAGACGTCCAGCACAAAAATATACTCTCTCGGCGGAATATCCTCTGTCTCAAACCGCTCAGGCGGCTGTACCATCAGCATAAAAAAATTCTCATCGTCACTGGTATTGAGCATCATTCCTGTCGAAATCTCCTGCCCTGTCATTTTGTAATCCAGTATAAAATCCCGATTGCCTGCATAGTCAGAGGTATCCGCAAGCGATACGGCCGCCTTTGTATTTTGATCCCACTGGACAGAAATCTCATGAGAGCTGCTGGCAAGCTCTGTGATTGGCACCGCCGCGGACAAATTGACATGAATGTCATACTGGTCTTTGGCTTCTGTACCCTCTGGCAGATACGGCATCGCCGTCCACTCATCGCGCGTTCCGCAGTCATCAAGGACAGGTCCCACATACCTGGGTCCTACGACAGTCGGATAGACAAATTGATAGATTCCGTCTGTGGGTGTGATTAACTCCGTGTAGTGAAGGTCAATCGAAACATTGTCGCCGGGCATAATATTTGCAATATTCATTGTAAATACATTCGGTCGCTCTTCTGACAATAAGGACGCGCTCTTTCCCTCCTCCTTTGCCTGTTCAAACTCCTCCTTTGCCTCTTCCTTCTCCTTGATCTTCGCAGTGATTAACTGATCGCCAATCTGCATCTGCATACCGTGAACGGTCACTTTGGTGGAAGCCGGAAACACATAACAGGCATTAATCGGACTATTTCCTTCATTTGCGTAAGACTGCCGCACATGAATGTCCGCGATCATGCCATTGATCTCTGCAATCACGTTGGTTTTCTTTAACGGGAAACTATCCACATTCACCTCCGTGGACTCTACATAAAAATAGGGCGCACCGGTCTTGTCCTCTTCCTTTTTCTCTTCCTCTGCATGAGCGGAATACACAGGAAGCATCACCAAGAGAAGCAACACACCGAAAAAACATAATTGTCTTTTGTAACTTTTCATTTTCTTGTACCTGCCTTTCTCATTATCTTTTCAGAACTGCTTATACGCATCTGCTGATGTTATATATTTATGGTACAATCAAAATTCATCAAAGTTGTATCGTTCCTGCATCAAAAAAGCATCTTTTTTGCATCAAAGTTGTAACATTTTCGAGGAATGCCTGTTTGCATAAAAAGACCCATGCGGGATACTGTATAAAAATACTTTATCCTGCATGAGTCTTATTCTGCGCGGTTTCTATTTATTGAAAAGTCCCTTGCGCTTTTTCTCTTTCTTATCCTTCTCATTGCTCTGGTCGCTGTTTTCCATGTTCTTGACAGCCTCAAGACTGTTTCCCGTCTCCCTGTCAAACTGGCGCAGAAGCTCTTTTGCATCACTCGAAAGTTTGTCTGGAACCTGCACCACCAGTGTCACGTAATGGTCGCCCCGGATATCTTTATTGCGAAGCGACGGAACGCCTTTGCCACGCAGTCTGACACGCGTGTCAGTCTGGGTGCCCGCCTTCACATCATAGACCACTCTGCCGTCCACTGTATCAATCAGCACTTCGCCGCCAAGCGCCGCCACTGCAAAGGACACAGGTACTGTGGAGAAGATATTCATATCCTGTCTCTGGAAGATCGGATGTCTGTCAACCACAACCTCGACCAGCAGATCGCCTCTGGGACCGCCGTTTACACCCGGCTCGCCCTTATCCCGGATACGCACGCTCTGTCCGTTGTCAATGCCTGCCGGAATCGACACCTGTATCTTCTTTCTGCTTGCTATATAGCCACTTCCATGACAGTCAGGGCACTTTTCCTTAATCGTCTTGCCAGAACCGCCGCAGTCCGGGCAGACCGATGCATTTCTGATAATGCCAAACGGGGTCTTGCTCTGTGTCACCACCTGACCGCGCCCGCCGCAGCGGTGGCAGGTCTCCGGTGATGTTCCGGGCTTTGCACCGTTGCCGTTACAAGTCTTACAGGTATCTTTGAGGTTTAACTCGAGTTCCTTGTCAATACCAAAGACTGCCTCCTCAAAGGTAATTCTCACACTGGTGCGGATATTGGCACCTTTCATCGGTCCATTGTTCCTTGAGCTGCTTCTGCCGCCGCCAAAGAAATCACCAAAAATATCGCCAAAGATATCAGAGAAATCAGCCCCGCCGAAGTCAAATCCGCCAAATCCGCCTGCACCGCCGCCCTCAAAAGCTGCGTGTCCAAACTGGTCATACTGGCGTCTCTTGTCAGGATCACTTAATACGGCATAGGCCTCTGATGCTTCTTTGAATTTCTTCTCAGCCTCAGCATCACCCGGATTCATATCGGGGTGATATTTCTTGGCAAGCTGTCTGTATGCTTTTTTGATACTGGCATCGTCTGCGCCACGCTCAACGCCTAACACCTCATAATAATCTCTCTTCTGCTCTGCCATGTTCATCCATGCCTTTCTTATACTTCTCTGTAGTCTCCATCAACAACATCATCTGCTGCGCCCGCATCCTGTGTCTGCTCAGCGCCGCCCATATTGCTCATATCCGGGCCTGCTGCGCCTGCCGCGCCCTGCATATTCTCATACATCTTTGTAAACAGGTTCTGTGCCTTGGACATCAGTGCTTCCTGCTTACCCTTGAGCTCTGCAACCTGATCTTCTGTCATCTCGGCATCCTTGGTGCTCTCAAGCAAAGCCTTCAGATCATTCAGATCTGCCTCCAATGCTGATTTCTCCGATGCGTCAATCTTGTCGCCAACCTCATTCAGTGCTTTCTCTGTCTGGAATACAAAGGAATCTGCATCATTTCTGGCATCAATTGCCTCCTTGCGCTTCTTATCCTGCGCCTCGTACTCTGCTGCTTCCTTGACTGCCTTCTCGATATCCTCGTCAGACATATTCGAGCCTGCTGTGATCGTGATATGCTGCTCCTTTCCTGTGCCCAGATCTTTCGCGGACACATTTACGATACCGTTTGCGTCGATGTCAAATGTCACCTCAATCTGAGGAACACCACGTCTTGCTGGAGGGATTCCATCGAGTCTGAACTGTCCAAGCGACTTGTTATCCTTTGCAAACTGGCGCTCGCCCTGTACGACATTGATATCTACAGCCGTCTGGTTATCCGCAGCCGTTGAGAAAATCTGGCTCTTCTTGGTCGGAATCGTTGTGTTTCTCTCGATTAACTTCGTCGCAACGCCGCCCATTGTCTCGATGGAAAGTGAAAGCGGTGTGACATCCAGCAGAAGAATCTCACCTGCGCCTGCGTCTCCCGCAAGCTTGCCGCCCTGAATCGAAGCGCCGATTGCCACGCACTCATCCGGGTTCAGCGATTTGCTGGGCTCCTTGCCTGTCAGCTGTTTTACCTTATCCTGAACTGCCGGTATACGTGTAGAACCGCCCACCAGCAATACCTGACCAATCTCAGAGGATGTCAGTCCGGCATCCTTCAAGGCATTCTGTACAGGAATTGCGGTTCTCTCTACCAAATCATTTGTGAGCTCATCAAACTTCGCTCTTGTCAGATTCATATCAAAATGAAGCGGTCCGTTTGCATTCATGCTGATAAATGGCAGATTAATATTGGTGGTTGTCGCAGAGGAAAGTTCCTTCTTTGCCTTTTCAGCCGCCTCCTTCAAACGCTGCATCGCCATCTTGTCACCGGAGAGATCAACGCTGTTCTGCGCCTTGAACTCGCCCACCATCCAGTCAATTAATTTGTTGTCGAAATCATCACCGCCAAGGTGTGTGTCACCGTTTGTCGCAAGCACTTCAATAACGCCGTCACCAATCTCGATAATAGACACATCAAATGTACCGCCGCCAAGGTCATATACCAGAATCTTCTGCTCTTTCTCATTGTCCAGTCCGTAAGCAAGCGCTGCCGCTGTCGGCTCATTGATAATACGCTTCACATCCAGACCTGCGATCTTGCCTGCATCCTTTGTCGCCTGACGCTGTGCATCGTTGAAATACGCGGGCACTGTGATAACTGCCTCTGATACTTTCTCACCAAGATAGCTCTCAGCATCTGCCTTTAATTTCTGGAGAATCATCGCAGAAATCTGCTGTGGAGAATACTTCTTGTCGTCGATCGTCCTGCCATGGTCTGTACCCATATCTCTCTTGATGGATGCAATGGTCTTCTCCGCGTTGGTCACTGCCTGACGCTTTGCCGGCTCTCCAACAAGACGCTCACCTGTCTTTGTGAATGCCACAACGGATGGTGTCGTTCTTGCTCCCTCTGTATTTGCGATAACGGTGGGTTTGCCACCTTCCATAACTGCCACACAACTGTTTGTCGTACCTAAGTCAATACCAATAATCTTACTCATGATTTTTTCCTCCTACTTCTCTATGAAATCATATAAATTAATATTTTGTATCTTACTATTTTCTATCTTACTATTGCACCACTGCCACCATACTGTGCCGCACGACGCTGTCGCGGTACGTGTATCCCTTTTGAAGCTCCTGTGCAACGATTCCAGACTCATACTCCTCGCTCTCCACCTGCATCACTGCATTGTGAAGTTCTGGATTAAACTCACAGCCTACAGCCTCGATCGGTTTTACTTCCAGCTTCTCAAGCTCTGTGATCAGTTGCTTGTAAACCATGTTCATTCCCTCTGCAAAGGGCTGTTTCATCTCCTCTTCAGAAAGTGCCGCAAGTCCCCGCTCAAAATTATCCACGACTGGTAAAATTTTCTCTACAACACTCTTTGCACCCGTCTCAAACATCGCAGATTTCTCTTTCTCAGAACGCTTTCTGAAATTGTCAAACTCCGCCATCTGCCGCTTTACCCGGTCTTCAAGCTCATCGACCTTCTCTTGGAGTTTGTTTGCTTTTTCTTTCTTTTCCTTTCCTAAAAAGGACTTCTTTTTAGGCTTTTCCTCCGCGGTCTCAACCTCGGATGCAGATGTCTCTTCTGCGGCGGTATCCAGCTCCACTTCCTCTGGCTCTGCCTCTTTTGAATCTGCTTCATTCACATTGTCTGGTGTTACATCTTCATTAGTTTGTTCCTCTAATTCCTTTTCTTCCACAACCACATGTTTCCTTTCTGTCAAAATATACTATTCTATTCCTGAATCCTACGTTCTGCCATCCTCTTTTTTATAGATGGTATCAAGCTGGTTCTTTAACGTTTTCAATGTACTGATAACCCTGTCGTAATCCATACGCCGCGGCCCGATAATACCGATCGTGCCCTTCATGCCCTCCTCAAGTTCATAGGTCGCAGTCACGACACTACAGTCTTTCATCGTCTTGACCGGCGTCTCATTGCCGATATAAACCTGTATGCCCGTACCCGTCTCATCTGTGAGCGTATCCTGCACCAATTCGCTTAGAAGCTGCTTCTCCTCAAAGGTGGTAATCAGTTCGCTCGCCCGCTGGTTATCGGCAAGCTCTGGATATTTGAAGATGTTGTTCGCACCGCTTGTATAGATCTCAACGTGCTCGCCGTCCTTGATGACTGCTGCCACCGCATCCATCACCTCTGAGATAATCCCTGCATGGATACCCGCCTGCTGCTTTAAATTCGAAATCATTGCCAGATTGATCTCCTCGATCGGCAGTCCATTCAGATTCGTGTTTAACAAAATATTGAGCTTTAGCAGCGCCTCATCATCGAGCATCTGCTCCACGGAAATCATATCATTTTTAATGACGTTTCCCTCGACAACAATCGTTGTCAGAAGCTGCCTCGCATCCACTCTGGAAAGCTGTATAAATTTCAGTTTGTTTCCTCTGACCTGCGGCGCTGATATCATGGTAGCATAGTTCGTGTTCGCGGCAAGCATCCTTGCCATCTGTTTGAGCACTGCCTCCATCTTATCCTCACGATCAAGAAGCATCTTCTGAAGCTCCTTTACTTCCTGTGTCGCCTGACTGAGCTGCTCTTCCTTCTCAATCATCATCTGGTCCACATAGAGGCGGTAGCCCTTATCGGAGGGAATGCGCCCTGCCGAAGTGTGCGGCTGTATGATATATCCCAGTTCCTCAAGATCCGACATCTCATTGCGGATTGTAGCAGAGCTTAGATTTAAGTCCGTATACTTGGAAATGGTCCTGCTTCCTACCGGCTCTCCCGTCTCAAGATAATTGCGGATAATCGCCTGCAAAATCTTTCGCTTTCGCTCGTCTAAATCCAACCTGCCACGCTCCCTTCTTACTTTATAATATGCTGTCGTTTCTTTTTTGTTAGCACTCATTATAGTGGAGTGCTAATATTTACATATACTAACTTACTACTTTCAGTTTTTATTGTCAACAATCTTTTTCATTTTATTTATTAATAAATTATAAAGAAAGGATTTCGCGATATAAAAAAGACATTTGGACACTGCTGCCTTCCAAATGTCTTCTATATTAATATTCTATATTTCTAATTCCCCGCACTCTCATACACCTGCGTTCCGCGGTGAAACAGCGCATACGCAATCCACCAGAACACAAAGGCGATACCGCACTCAATGCCCACCACGCCTGCTGAGGTGTCCGCTTTCAGGAAAAAGCTGGCGGGCAGATACGCCACAAACGCAAACGGTATCACCCATGTAATCAGAAAACGCACGCCTTTGGAGTAAATCTCTGTCGGATATTTTGCAAAGTTTGCCATGTCATAGGCAATCTGCAAAAACGGTCCACTCACTTTCAGCCAGAATGCCAGCGACGCAAAAAATAGCTTAATCGATGTATAAATCACCGCCCCCGCAAAAATGGATACAAAAAACAGCGCAATGTGCAGTCCATCCACAATCACAATCCCCTTTGCGAGAGAGCGCACGACAAGGATGGTGCCAATCAGCAGCTCTCCGAGCGCGTCAGGCTGTAGCTTCTCCGCAATCACCTGAAAAAAGATATTCATCGGGCGCAGCATATAGCGGTCAAAATCCCCATTGATGACCAGACGGTATGCCACCAGCCAGATATTGTCCGTAAACAGATGGTCAATGCCCCGCGGAATCTGTGCAAAACCATAGATAAAAATCAGCTGGTCAAGCGTCCATCCCTGCAAGTCTGGAATCTGCTGGAACACCAGATACAAGAAAGCGATCCCCATCACCTGCGTCAAGAAAAATCCGAAAAGTCCAATCAGGAAATCAACCCTCGACTGCATAATTGTCTTTAAAAACTGCGTCACCAAAACCCTGTACAGCCGCAGATATCGTTTTACTGTATTCATAATTATCCTCCAAGTACGACCAGCCGTTTTGTCACCTGCCGCCAGATCAGGCTCCCTGCCACATACAGGAGCACCACCCACGCCGCCTGTCGGAGCATCATAAACACCAGCGTGTCCCCCGTATATTTTCCCAGATAAATCATGACCGGCGTATAGACCATCGAGGAAAATGGCAGAAAATCAAACACCCGCTGCATCGCGGCTGGAAAAAAGCTGATCGGAATCAACTGCCCTGTTAAAAAACTTAAAAGTGCCTCCTTTGCCATCCTCATGCCAAATATATAGGTGGTGAAAAAGGCAAGCATCCCAAAACAGAAATCAAACAAAACAGAAATCAAAAAACTCATCAAACAGCTTGTCAGATACAGAAATATTCCCGCTATCGTGACCGGTGCAAGCCCCAATACCTTTATTTTATAAAATTCCAGCCCAATCCAGATAAAGACGGACGGAACCAGAAACCGGTACGCCATATTTCCTGAAGCCATCGCAATCAAACTCATGCGGTAGTCAATCGGCTTGATTAAATTCATCGCAACCGTCCCCTTCACCACATCATCGCTGACAATCGTTGAAACCGACGCTGTGACAATGGATGCCGTGACGTAGACCATAAAGACATAGACCACCATTTCGCTCTGCGTCAGCCCGCCTATCACTGCCTCCTCTGAGCTTCCATAGATCGCCATCCACAGATAATAGCTGATGAAAGAACCAAACAGATGTACCAGTATAAACAAGTAGAATGCCCCTTTGTAAGCAAGCTGCCGCTTCAGCTCATTTGCCGCAAATGGCAGATAAATCCGCAAACGCTTTCTCATGCTTCCCCTCCCACGCCATGATGATAGATTTCCTTTACGATCTCAGCAAGCTCTGTCTCCTGAATCTGTACATCCTTGACCTCGACGGATGCCATAACCGCCGAGAGAATCTGCGGCACCTGTAGCCTGTGTTTGTCAAATGTCACGCAGAGTGTACTGTTCTCTAAATTGATGCCTGTGCAGCATTCCCGCTCCTGCACGCCCAAAGCCTCATGCAGCCGAAGCCCTCTCGCCCTCTCCGGCTGCTTTATTTCCATCGTAACGCTTCGTTTTGTTCCATAGGTGTCTTTTAAATCCCTCAGAGAGCCGTCATATATTTTCCTGCCCTCGTCAATGATTATAATCCGGCTGCACAGCTCCTCAATATCACCGATATCATGCGTTGTCAGAATGACAGTTGTCTGGTACTTGTCATTAATTTCCTTGATTGCCTTTCGGATATTGTCCTTCACAACCAGATCAAGACCAATGGTTGGCTCGTCCAGATACAGCACCTTGGGATTATGCAGGAGCGCTGCCCCCAAATCCGCACGCATCCTCTGTCCCAGCGAGAGCGTCCGCACAGGTCTGTCAAAAAAGTCCTGCAATTCCAACACCCTGTTCAAAAATTCCATCTGCTCCGCATACATTCCATCCGGCACATTATAGATTTCTTTTAAAATCGTGAAGGATTCACTCAGCGGCAAATCCCACCACAGTTGTGTCCTTTGACCAAAAACAACCCCTATATTTTGTGCATTTTCCTTGCGGTTGCGGCTTGGATTGATGCCTGCCACCGTGCAGGTTCCCTTCGTCGGCACCAAAATCCCTGTCATCATCTTGATCGTCGTGGATTTCCCTGCGCCGTTGCTTCCAATATAGCCGACAATCTCGCCAGTATCAATCGAAAATGATATATCGTCCACTGCCGTCTTTACAACCTTTTCTGTGGAAAACAGACCCTTTACTGCGCCGCGCAGCCCCGGATATTTCTTAGGTGCGACAAACTCCTTTGAAATATGGCTTACTTCTATCATCGGAATTCCCCCTCTTCAAACTTGTGTTCTCAATTCTATAGCATTCCTGTCAAAATGTCAAGTTTTTACAACCTACATTTATTTTTCCAATCTATATAGAGGAAAAACTTGTCATTCATAAACTCTGTCCTCTCCACATAGAATGTAGAAATGATTCAGAAGGAGACCCCTTTTCAAGAGTATGAAAGATTATATTGAAGAACGAGCGATCAATATTGCTGTCTATATTATCGACAATAACGCGACCGTGCGGCAGACTGCCAAAGCATTCGGCGTGAGCAAATCCACTGTACATAAAGACGTTACCTCCCGGCTCATGCAGGTCAATCCTACGCTTGCCAAACAGGCGCGGTCTGTACTGGATGTAAACAAGTCTGAGCGCCATATCAGGGGAGGACTTGCCACCCGCGAAAAATATGCACATCAAAATAAAGCAGGGGAATGACTTTTCCCCTGCTCACCGCGCCGGACGCGGACAGCTTTCCCGGCATATTTTATTCCGCGTCCGCGTGCAGTCTCACACCACTCTGCGCACACATAAAATATCGCGGTAAAGCGCATTGCTGATCTTGATTCCTGTCTTGGCGGAACTTGCGTGGACAATCTTGCCGTTTCCTATATAAATTGCCACATGTCCCGGATAGCAGATAATATCTCCCGGCTCCGCCTCCGCATAGCTTACTTCCTTTCCAACGCTTCTCTGAGAAGTAGAATTTCGAGGAAGACTGTAGCCAAACGCCTTGTAGACAGACTGCGTAAAGCCGGAACAATCCGCCCCTTTTGTGAGACTCGTACCTCCCGCCACATAGGGATTGCCCACAAATCCACAGGCGTAATTTGCCACTTCTTTTCCTTTGGCGCTTCCGCTAGAAGATGCGACCGTGTCCTTTCCAGCCGTCACCTTGGAAGCATTCTCATTGGCAGGGGCGCTATCGCGGTCCTCATTATTATTGTTTTGGGCGGTATTGGCATTATTATTGTTATTGTTTTTCTTTGCCTCTTCCTCTTTGCGCCTGCGTTCTTCTTCCTCTTTACGCCTGCGCTCCTCTTCCTCTTTGCGCTTGCGCTCCTCCTCGGCCTTTCTGCGCTCTTCCTCCTCGATCTTTTTGATCTGTGCATTCCGCTGTTTAATCTGTGTCTTATAAATCTCTGCCTGCTGCTTTGCCTTGCTGATCTGCACCGCATAGTCCGCGCTGATCGCCTCAAGCTCTGAGCGCGCCTCCTCGACGCTGGCACGCTCCTCCTCAAGCCCTTCCTGTACCGCTTCGAGCTCAGACTCCTCGATCTCCAGCGTTTCTTTTAAATCTTCGACATTCTGGCGGGCAATCTGATAATTGACAAACACCTTCTTGTCATACTCATGCATCTTCTCCACATAGTCTGCCTTGTTGAGCATATCCTGCATGGAGGAAGCGCTAAATATAATGTCCAAAACCGATGTTTCTCCGCTCTCGTACATCGCTTTCACCCGGATTTTCATCGCTTCATACTGCTTCCGCTCTACCTTTTGAGCCTCCTCAAGATCAATCTTTGCCTGTTCGATCTGCGCCTTTTTGGCCTCGATCTCCTCCTCAAGCAGGCTGATGCTTGCCATAATCTGTGCAATCTCATTGCTGAGCGTCTCGATCTCTGCATCAATGCCCTCCTGCTCGCCCTCAAGCTCATTGACCTGATCGTCAATATCTTCTAACCGGTCCTGATCCTTCTGATTCTGCTGTTTCAAGACATCCTTTTCTGTCGCCTGCACCTGACAGGGTCCCTTAAAAAACACTGCCGCACACAATCCAATTGCCAGCAGCCGCCTGTACCCTTTTTTCATGTGTATCTTCCCCTTTTTCTATTGCCTGAACTCATATCATCTGCGCAAAACACCTGAATGCTTGGCGGCTAGGATTCTGTTGATGCCTCCGTTGTTTCAGTCGTTTTCGTCTCCTGTACTGCTTCCTCCTCGACTGTAATCAGTTCCATCAGCCGTTCTACTACCTGCTCCTGAACAATTGACATGCGATAGGTAGCATATCCAACCTCACGAATCAGCTCTTCGCCTGATGTATATCCATACTCCGCAGCCTCTTGGTCAGCCTTTTCAGAAATCATGGTCTCAGAAATCTCAATCCCTTCAGCCCTCGACACAGCTTCCATCACCAGATACTGCCTTACGGTATCTGTGAACATCTCATTCATTTGTGCATTGTACTGTTCCATCGTGACACCATATGCATTTGTCACAAACGTCTCAAGGTCCATATTGTACATTGCCTGCGCTAGAGACTCAAGATAATGGTTATAATTCTGTGCTTCCTCCTCAACCAGATAGTCTGGAACCGACTTGATTGTGCTTTCCTCCACAACCTTCTGCACGACTGCACTCTTCGCATTTGCCTTGTAAGTCTCCTCCGCATTCTTCTCCACCTCAGTCTTTCCTGCTTCCCAGACTTCCTCCTTTGTCTTGTAAGAAAGTCCCATTTCCGCCATTTCTTCCGGTGTCACGGTCTCATATGATGCAGAGCCCTCAATGCTGTTGACCGTAACGGTAAACACCACGTCCTGCCCTGCCATTTCCGCATTCGTATAATTCTCTGGAAACGTCAAATTCAAATCAACGGTCTCACCGGGCATCACGCCGACAAGTCCGTCCTCGAACCCCGGAATAAAAGATCCCGAACCGATCGCAAGCTTATAGCCTGATGCTGTACCGCCGTCAAATGCCACGCCATCCTTCTTGCCCTCGAAGTCAATATCGGCAACATCCCCCTCCTTGACTGCTCTGGAAGTAATCTTTCCTACCAAAAGCCTGCTGTTGATATAGCTCTCAATGCTCTCATCATCCACTGCCGGGCGGACAGCCGTCACCTTGAGATTTTTGTAATCCGCAAGTGTCACATACTCCTCAATGTTTAAATCCTGAAATCCCACATAGCCTTCTCTCTCGCTTACAGGCTCAGCCTCTGTCGTCTGCTCCTGTTCCTCTGTATCCGTCTGAGTATCTTCCGCTGTCTGGGTTGTGTGTGATGTCTCCTGTACATCCTCATCAGACTTCTTCTCCCCACAGGCACTCATACCAAAGATCAATATACCTGCCATACACATCAAAGCCATTTTCTTTTTCATAATTCAATATTCCTTCCTTCAAAAATAGATTCTGTTAGATTCTATCCACCCTCATGAACTATATGATAACATCATCACATCAAAAAGACAACGAAAAATGGCAATGAAATCAACAGAGTTTCTTGCACTTTCTGACATTTAATGTTAAAATCCTTATTATAATCATCATACAGAAAGGTAATGGTTTCAAATGGCAGTAAAAATTTTAATTGCAATTCTTGTCATTTTCGTGGTACTGTTGGTAGTCCTTTATTTTGTCGGCAAAAAGCTGCAAAAAAAGCAGGCCGAGCAGGAGGCTCAGATCGAGGCTGCCAAGCAGACTGTCACAATGCTCATCATCGACAAAAAGAAGCTCAAGTTAAAGGATGCCGGGCTTCCTGCTGCGGTGCTTGAGCAGACGCCCAAGTACATGCGGCGCGCCAAATTCCCGATTGTCAAAGCCAAAGTGGGTCCCCAGATTTTATCTTTAATCTGTGATGCCTCCATCTTTGACATCATTCCTGTCAAGAAGGAAGTCAAGGCGACCGTCAGCGGAATCTATATCACCGATGTGAAAGGCATCCGCGGAAAACTCAACACTGCCCCTGCCAAGAAAAAGGGCAAATTCAAAAGCTGGGTCGAAAAGATGCAGGAAAAGGCTGGCGCCAAGCCGCTCAAATAAAAATACTGCCACAAGCAGTATTTTTTTATTCCTCTATTTAATTTCAAACTTCTATTTCAAACTTCAGTTTCAAACTGATATTCCCGTATCTCACAATTTCGAATGCCAAACGCAGCATACTCTTCATTTCCCATATCATAAAAATAGGAATGCACCACTCTGGCAATGCCATTGTGCGCCACCAAAAGGTACGTTTTTTCTCCCGCCTGTACCCTGATCTCGTCCAACAGATTATAAATGCGCTGCGCCAGATGCAGCATCGTCTCTCCGCCCTCAAAATGATTGATAAAACACTTTTTGGCTTCTTGAAATTCCGCTCCGTTCCTCGGTGTGGCCTCATACCTGCCAAAATTTTGCTCTGTCAGACGAATTTCCTCCCGCGCCGGAATCCCTGTGATCTGTGAAACCTCCAATGCAGTGTCCCGCGCTCTGATAAGCGGTGAATACAAAATTTCGTCGATGCACAGCTCTTCCTCCAAAATCTTTTTTCCAAGTGCCCTTGCCTGTTCTCTGCCAAGGGATGTCAATGCGATATCTGTCGCGCCACAAATTTTATTCTCAACGTTCCATATGGTTTGACCATGTCTTGTAAAATATAGATGTGCCATTTCCTCCAAACCTTTCTTAACAGTTCCTGATACTCAGCGACCCTATTCATCAAATTAAGCGGTCGCCATACCTTCTACTCTCGAATGATATAACGACCGCTTTACTGCTCTTCAATATTCAATTTTTCCCTCTTTCCCGGACCCTCTCATCCGTATACCTTACCTGTTGCATTTTCCTGAATCCTCTTTCGCTTGGATTCTTTTTCTTCTGCATATGCCTTTTACCGAGTTCTACTTTGAGCTCTCTCGATCTGGATCCTTGCGGTACCCTCTGGTTTTGAACTCTCCTTTCAACTCTTCTCGTTCTTCTTATCCTATCTTCTAACGTTCTCTCTTGAATACGCTTTTCTTTAGAATCCTTTTGGCTTACACCTCTTATCTGAAATACACTTCTTAATGTCCTATGCTTTGCTATAACAATAGCTACATTTTTTCGTTCTCATATCTATTAAGGGATTTCATATTTATTATTCTAAATCCGCGTTCCAAATCCAATTTTCCAATTCTTTTAGCAAAATCGCATCCGTTAGAATCTAGGCTTCTGCGATTGCCAAGGGACTCATCTCCTTTCCATCTATACACTTTATGTCGATTGTTACAGGTTTCCGAATGCTGCACTTGTTTTATCAAATGCTTTACAAAAGCTTTTTTGTATTTTTATCCTTTATCTTTGGTATCTCTACAATTCATCTTTTGTAATCCCGATTCGTCACCGTCTTTGGTACTTTCTCTGGCTAGTTCTCCTATGTAACTATCCTTTGTACCTTATTTTTATTCTCTTCCTTTGTGTAATTGTATAGTAACACTTCTTTTCTGTGATTGCAAGTGTTTTTGCTAAATTTATCAAATATTGTCGAATTTGCTATATGCTGTCAGTTGTTTTGCACAATCATTTATTTCATTTCTGTCAGCCGTTCGCCATTTTTACTATTTTCAATCACATACAATACTTCACTTTTGACCAACGCGCTCTTTTTCTCATAATCTGCTTCTTTCTGTACTGCCACTGCCTCCTGAAATGTCATCAGATTCCTGAGCTGTACCGTATGGTTTTCCACAGGTATGTATGCCTTTTTCTTTCGGTCTGAGACAGACCGCAGCAAATAATACTGATAGGTGTCCTTTTTGTGATCTGCAAGTTTTACAATATCATCCACAACACACACGCCAATCGTCTCACTATATATAATATCTTTCTTTTGAAACAACATGATCCCTCCCAGAATCTTTATATGCGCAGCGAATCAAGATCGCGTATAATCTCCTTGTCTGTCCTGTCTAAAAACTGTGTCTTATATATCAGACGTCTATCCACCTTATTGACCGCTGCCGCCAGATATTCAAATCCCGCATCCATCCGCCTTCCAGACCGCTTGATGCCGATTCTGAGTTCTCTCACATTGCTGGTCAGACAATCCAGTCTGTTTTCCATCCGGTTCAGTTTGATCTCTATCTTGTCCTGACGCACTTCCATCTGGTCAAAACGTTCTTCAAGACTGTCAAGACGCTCTTCCACTTTGTCTAGACGCTCTTCCACTTTGTCAAGACGCTCTTCCACTCTGTCTAGTCGTTCTTCCACTTTGTCTAGTCGGATTTCTACTTTTTCAAGTCGTTCTTCCACTTTGTCTAGTCGGATTTCTACTTTTTCAAGTCGTTCTTCCACTCTGTCCAGTCGGATTTCTACTTTTTCAAGACGGTTGTCTATATTTGCAAGATGTTTCCCTATATTGCTAAGCCCCTCATCAATTGGATTAATTTTCAAATCCATCAGTTGCGCGATTGCCTGTAAGTCCTTTTCCTCCAACATGTATGTTCCTCCTTCTATCGCTCTCATCACTGTTCAATCCCACTTTAACAGAAAAAAATTTTTCTGTCCACTCGAAATGTAAAAAATAGCACAACAATTTTATTTTTATTATATTCATAAACAATCGGGCAGAGGAAGTATGCCGCTATATGGGGCTGCGCAATCGAGTAGGGAAGAGTATCTTCCTCTACTCGCGCGCCGGGCACCCGTCAGCTTCTGCTGACAAATTTCATCTGGGTGCCCGTGTGCATAAAAATAACATCATACCCACCCGGAATGATGTTATTTTACCGCTCACTTTGAAACTGCATTCTTACATGTAATTCCTTTCCCGTCTGATACTACAAAGTTACTTCCCCTTCGCACCAGCCGACCGTCCATACAACCAGCCTGCCAGCAGAAATTTTGTTCCGCTTGCTCTGTATCACCAAACCATATTTTCTTTACTATCTTTATCGGCAGAAATTCTAAATCCCTTAACCTTTTTATAATATATGTCGTGAATCTGCTGCTGATGCAAACAGGAGGGGAACTCCCCTCCTGCATCAATCAAACTTTCTTGCGTTTTTCGACAAATACTGGGAAAGACTCGGTTCCCTTTAACTCTTTATAAGAAGTAATCTTTACATTCTTGTCTGTGATCGCATATTCTACCGTCGCTCCGGTCTCAATCACCGTATCCTGCATCAGCACGCAGTTTCTCACCTTCGCGCCCTTGCCGACTTTCACGCCTCTGAAAAGGATACAGTTCTCTACCTCGCCCTCGATCACACAGCCATCTGCTGCCATCACGTTCTTTGCGTGAGAGCCATCAGCATATCTTGTTGGATTGTCATCACGAATCTTGGTATAAACAGGATTTGGTGAGAACAGTGCATTGATATTCTCCTCCTTGAGCATCTTCATATTCTCTGCAAAGTATGAGTTGATATCCATGATGCGTGCAAAGTATCCGTCGTGCTGATAAGCCTTTACATTCAGCTTGTCAAGCTGCGGTGAGATAATATCACGCTCAAAATAAGTCAGTCCATTGACATATGCCTCACGAATCTGGTCAATCAGAAGCTGGCGCTCAATGACATAGATGTTCATGGAAACATTGCGCTCGCCGCTCTCCTTATTGTTCACGATGATTTTCTGCACCCTGCCATCGCCGTCAATGTCAAGCGTATAGTACAGATCTTTTTTCGTCATATCAATGTCTCGTAGTGCCTTTGGTATTTCTTCCTTGGTATACGCAATCGTCACGTCTGCACCACTGTCAATATGACTCTGAAGCAGTTTATTGAAGTTAAAGTTGACTGCAATGTTCGTATCTGCCATTATGACATATTTTTCCTTCTGGCGTTTCAGATAGTCGATGATACTTGCAATCGCCTCAACTCTGCCATTGTATATATTTACAGTTTTCTGCGCAAATGGCGGAATAATGTTCAGACCACCCTTTTTGCGTGTCAGGTCCCACTCTCTTCCTGAACCAAGATGGTCCATCAGAGAATGATAATTTCTCTTAACAATCAATGATATATTGTCGATACCACAGTTAACCATACTTGAAAGCATGAAATCTACCAGTCTGTAACGGCTTGCAAACGGAATAGATGCCATCAGTCGCTCAGTAACAAGCTCTGGTACTAATGAATCATAGCTGTTTGGGAACAAAATACCCATTGCTGAATCTGCGTTATAATTGATCATGCCTTGTCACCTCCCTTTACATCTGCTGACACCATCGCATCAGGCCCCACGACCGCGCCCTCGCCGATCGTCACATTAGACCCTACCGTCGCAACGCCCTTCTTGTCTCCATCCGGCATTTCTCCTACGACAGCATTCTTCTCGATCACGACATTCTCTGCGATAATACAATGCTTGATCTGAGCGCCTTCCTTGATCGTGCTGCCGCCCATGATCACTGCATCCTCAATCACAGCGCCCTTCTCTACCTTGACGCCCGCAAAGAGCACAGAGTGCTTCACTTTGCCGTCAATGCTACATCCGTCGGTGATCATACAGTTCTCAAGTACTGCCTCCTCGCCGATACGGTGTCCTGTCATACCGCTGTTTCTGCTGTAGATGCGCCAGTCATCGTCAAACAGGTTGATGCCGCTGTTCTCCGGGTCAAGCACCTCCATATTGGCCTCCCAGAGAGAAGAAATCGTTCCGACATCCTTCCAATAGCCTGAAAAATGATATGCGTACATCTCTCTCTTATCACGCAGCAGGCTCGGGATGATGTTCTTGCCAAAATCATTCTCAGACTCAGGATCATTCTCATCCTCGATCAGATATTTCTTTAAGATATCCCAGTTGAAAATATAGATACCCATCGAAGCCAGATTGGATTTCGGCTCCTTTGGCTTCTCCTGAAATTCCGTAATCTTGTCGTTTTCATCCGAAACCATCAGACCGAAACGGCTTGCCTCCTCCCACGGCACCTCCATGACCGCCACGCTGAACTCCGCATTCTTTTCCTTATGGAATCTGAGAAAATCGCTGTAATCCTGCTTGCAGATCTGGTCGCCTGACAGAATAATGACATATTCTGGATCATAGCGCTCGATAAAGTTTATATTCTGGTAAATCGCGTTCGCTGTGCCCTTGTACCAGTCCGAACCCGTTGCTTTCTGATACGGCGGCAGTACATGAACGCCCCCATGCAGCCTGTCCAAATCCCATGGCTGGCCATTTCCTATGTACTCATTCAGCACAAGCGGCTGATATTGGGTAAGGATACCTACTGTATCAATCCCTGAATTTACGCAGTTTGAAAGTGGAAAATCAATAATCCTGTATTTCCCGCCAAACGGAACTGCAGGTTTTGCCAGCTTCTGTGTCAATGTGTAAAGACGTGACCCCTGACCACCGGCAAGCAGCATTGCAATCATTTCTTTTGCCATAAAATACCTCCAATCCTATTTTGAGCATAGTCAATGTTCGATGAAAAATTTATAAAAATTGTCTGCTCAATTTACGTTTTCTAAACCAGATACAAACTGCCCTGAAACGCCCAATTTGTAATCTCGCTCTGAATAGTTACAATTATACTATAAAATTCTAAAAAATGGTAGTGTTTTGTTAATTTTATTCTAAAAAATTATGCACAAAAATGAAGAAATTATAAAATGTGCCATTTTCTTATCGGACTTTTTTTAACATATTGTTACATTTTTATGAAAAAACGATGCTATTGCAACAAAAATCCCGTGCTGCTGCACGGGATTTTTCTGGTTTATACTCGATTATAATTAATGAGACATCCTTTGAGGATAATCTGCCGCTCCTCGTCGGTAAGCTCTCCGAGCGTCATCTCAAACTCTGTTTTCTTGCGCTCACCCGAAGCGCTGCCCACGACGTATGCCTTGATCACTTCTGTCTTCTCCTCCACAGCCCTCCTGATGCCCGGAATGTAGATATAGTCGAGATTTTTGAACGGCAGCTCGCCTTCTTTGATGAGAAATGGCAGCATTCCCCAGTTGATCAGGTTCGAGCGGTAGCGCTTGGTCGCATACTCGTTTGCGATATTCGCCCAGCCGCCAAGCACCTTCTGGCAGCTTGCCGCCTGCTCTCTCGCCGAGCCGTCCCCCGGCTTCACCGCAAAGATTGTGCTTCCAATGCCGGTATTGCTGCGGTCCGCATCCGGCGTGATGGTCTTCATCACAGACCACGCCGCCTCAAGCTCCTCAAACTTCTGCACAGGACATGCCTGCTCCTCGCGCGCCTTCTCCGCCTCCTGAATCTCCTTGGCAAGACGCACATAGTTCGGGTCCTTGCGGGAGAGCGTAAACTCTGCAAGACCGAGCGGATTCGAGCGGTAGGAGGATGTCTCACCGGAAGGAATCAGCTCGTCCGTCGTCGTGACAGGATCATGAATCTCCGAGACAACCTTGAGCATCAGATTGTCCGTCAGCGCCACCATCGCTGGCCAGTCCTTGATATTCGGACCAAACTGGATTTCGACGGACGCATCCGCAACGCCCTTGGAGTCAAACACGCGGTTCTCATAGATCTTTTTATCAAAGAAATATTTGTACTTTGCAAAATTTCCGTCAAACTCAGTGGCAGGTGTGAGATAGCCTTTGTTTGCCGCCGTCGCCGCGATCGAGCGCGCATCCATCAATGCCACCGAGGCAATCTGCCCGCTCTGGAGTTTCGAGCCCTCGCGGTTCGGGAAATTCCTCGTCGAGTGGCGGATGGAAAACGCATTGTTTGCCGGCGTGTCTCCCGCGCCAAAGCAGGGACCGCAGAAAGCGGTTTTCAATACAGCGCCTGTCTGCATCAGCTTTGCGGCACAGCCATTTTTCACAAGCTCCATATAGATTGGCATAGACGCCGGATAGACGCTCAGCGTAAACGCATCCGGTCCAATGCTCGCATTTTCCAGAATGTCCGCCGCGGCGCAGATATTCTCAAATCCGCCGCCCGCACAGCCTGCGATAATTCCCTGCTCTACGTACAATCTGCCATTGTGCACCTTATCCTTGAGCGTAAAGTCCACCGCGCCGTCGAGACTGACAAGCGCTTTCTTCTCGCAGTCCTCCAAGATGTCCATCAGATTTGCATTGAGTTCCTCGATGGTGTATGTATTGCTCGGATGGAACGGCATCGCGATCATCGGCTTGATCTTGCCAAGGTCCACCCGGATGCAGCCGTCATAGTACGCCACCTCCCCGGGATTTAATTCCGCATACTCCTCACCCCTGCCGTGAATCTCATAAAATTCCTTGACCGCATCATCTGTTTTCCAGATGGAAGAAAGGCAGGTCGTCTCTGTCGTCATGACATCAATGCCAATCCGAAAATCTGCGGAGAGCGATGCGACGCCGGGTCCGACAAACTCCATCACTTTATTTTTCACATAGCCGTTCTTAAATACGGCGCCGATAATAGCAAGCGCCACATCCTGCGGTCCCACGCCCTTCTCCGGCGCACCTTCGAGATAGACTGCCACAACACCCGGCATATTGATGTCATACGTCTGGTTCAGAAGCTGCTTCACCAGCTCTGGTCCGCCCTCGCCCATCGCCATCGTGCCCAGCGCGCCATAGCGCGTATGCGAGTCAGAACCCAAAATCATCCTGCCGCCGCCTGCGAGCATTTCCCGCGCATACTGGTGAATGACTGCCTGATGCGGCGGTACATAGACACCGCCGTATTTCTTGGCGCAGGTCAATCCAAACATGTGATCGTCCTCATTGATGGTGCCGCCCACCGCACAGAGCGAGTTATGGCAGTTGGTCAGCACATACGGCACCGGGAACTTTGTCAGCCCTGACGCGCGCGCCGTCTGTATGATGCCCACAAAGGTGATATCATGGGAGGTCAGCTTGTCAAACTTGATCTTGAGCTTGTCCATATTATCTGAGGTGTTATGCTGCTGGAGAATGCCATAGGCGATGGTCTCCTTCGCGGCGTCTGCCCTGCTCACGTCCCTGCCTGTCTTTGCCTTGATGGCTGCGGCGGCGTCTGCATTGTCCGCGACCAGCTCTGCGCCGTTTATGAGATAGGCGCCTGTCTCTAGTAATTGAATCATATTGTATACCAATCCTTTCTATTATATAGTGTAATTTTATATAGTGTAATTTGTCAATATTTTTGTATCATTCAAAATTTATGCTTCAGATCTTAGGAATTGTCAATAAATAACTTGTTAATTGGGCGCCATATAAATGTTCAGCTGCAAAGAAGATAATCGCAGGCGTAGCGGGCTACGTCAAGATTATCTGATGCCGCAGATGGACATTTATACAAGCCAAATTGATGAGTAATTTATTGACAGTTCCTTACTCTATTAGTACCAAAGCGCTGCATTGCACACTTCCATGTATAAATATACTATACCTTTCTATAGGAATGCAATGGTTATTTTGCCCAAACACTTGCAAAATTGATAAAATTGTATTACTATATTACAGTAACGTTTAACAAATGTTTAAGTATATTTAGTTAAAATAATGACTAAACTTAATCATTCACACTTATGAATGTGGTGTAATCTGTTATAAACCAAAGAATCTGTCCGGTAATCACTGGCATTTTTCATATAAACAAACGATTACATCCAAAAGGGGGTACCATATGAGAAAAGAATGGAATGTAACTGACAGCGCTGGAAATGTCCATAAAGTACAATGCAATTTAGGCGGTTTTGGCGGAAACAAGGTGATCGTGGACAATGACACCTACAAATTAAAATCCAGCAACTGGTTCATTAACGTGGTGGATTATCAGATCAACCTGCCGGGCGCCTCATGCAACCTCGTCATTATTGGAAACAATATCCGTCTCTCTGTAAACGGTGTTTTTCTGGACGATGGCAAGCCCTATGAACCGGTGAGCAATGTGCCTGTATGGGAGTGGGTGCTTGTGGGCATCAGCTTTGTCGGCGGCTTCTTTTTTAACGGGGTGGTTGGTATCTGCATCAGTACACTGTTCACCGTGTTTGCCGTGAAGTCAAGCCTGGAGAAAAAGACAGCGCTCGCTGTTGTGCTTCCGATTGTCTCGCTCGTTGTCACTTTTGCCCTTGGTATGTTTTTCGCATCGCTTCTGCAATATTAAGAGGAGGCCGTAACATATCATGGATAAGAACGAATTAGACAAACAAAATCCCGCGTACAGTCAGGGGCAGCCCTATGAACAGCCAGTCTCTGCACAGCCTGCAAGAGCCGTCGTCTACGACACCATGCCGATGAAGAATAATAACATGGCAATTGTCGGAATGATACTGGGCATCTTCTCACTCTTAGGATGCTGGGTTCCCGTCTGGAATCTGATTTTCTCCATCGGCGGTATCATCAGCTCTGCGATCGGACTTGCCCGCAAACAGCGCTCAGGCATGGCAATCGCCGGGCTGGTCTCCTCCATCATCGCACTGCTGATCTCCATTGTTATTCTACTGATCTATGCTGCTGCGATAATGGCGACGGCGGCATAACGGTGCGATGTATCCGGCGAACTTGCCCTTCTTCGCCAGCATAAAGCTTTAGATTTTCTAAGGTGCTGTATTTTAGCACCTTAGAAAATCTATTGACGCTGCCATATCCATAAGTTTCTGAAAAATGCCGCAAAAAAACAGGGAAACAGATATAAATCATCAGTTATTCCCTGCTTAATGGCTGCAATATAAATTACGCTTGTCTGTCTAAACGAATTAAATTATTTTATCTTTTATAAATAATCCGCTGCCTCATCCTGCGATATACCATAGACCTTTACAATTGCTCTTATAATTTCTGCATTTCCCTGCCCACAGTCACGCAGGACTGTTACAATATTTCTGATTCCTTTGCTCGTTACTTCTTTTGTCACTTCCCTTGTTACTTCTTTTGTCACTTCCCTTGTTACTTCTTTTGTCACTTCCCTTGTTACTTCTTTTGTTACTTCTGCCTTTATTTTATTAATCTCCGGTTCCATAATCTCCAATAATGCCTGACACATATTTTCATCCCCTCTCAATTCTTCCACTACCTGTTTATTGGCGCTCACACTCACTTGCAGCACCGAATCCGCAAGCTCCCTGTCAAACGTTAAGTCCAGTTTCTCTATCTTTTCAAGCAGTTCACGCATCTGCTGTTTCTCCATCTGACTGGACAGGGCTTTCAGCCAGACGTGTTCTTTGGGATTTAATTCTTTTGTGACAATAATCTGCGTCGGGAACAAGACAGTATTCGTTATCTGATAGATTCCCTTGTATGGATTGGTATACGTGATGCCATGCTTCTTAAAATACGCAAACAATCCTGACGGTTTGCGCTCACGAACCAGCGACACCGTGATATCCCCTGCCCTTCGCTCGTCTACCGTTTTCCCATAAGCCTTGTACAGGCTGGCATACGCTCCCACCTTATAGAAGCTGTCAATATTCAGGTGATCGTCTGGTGACTTGTATTCCACGATATTGTGCCCGCGGAACAGTTTGCCTATTTCATTCGTTATTTCTATACCAGCATCCTTTTTGATGACCAGCAGATCTACCTCCAACGGCTTTGTATTCAGGTTATATTCCTTATGGTATTCCAAATCAGACCTGTTCTGTGACAGTTCCAAATCCATTGCCGACACAAACGCTGCGTGCCACTGTATTTTTGTATCTTCCATTTTTCTCCATTTCTGCCTGTTCCCTAAGTCCGGCACGCGTGCAGCTCTGCACAGTACATTATTATTTTTTACCATACGCTCTGTTTAATTCCAGTATACTCTATACGATATTTTATTGCAAGCCGAAGAAAACAAAAGAACGGGGATATGTGCGGATGCTGCAAAACAGAAAGAGTAGAGATTAAAAAATTTAAAAGACTGCTTGCACTGTGCAAACAGTCTGTATATAATCTGCTTAGAAAGATTGATCGGAATTGATCTTTACGGCAGCAGAATCACTTCAGCGCCCAGAGCCAAGGCTTCTTTCTCATCATGCGTGACAAAAAGGACGGTCCTGCCAGCGGCTTTTTGCTTGACATACGCCAGCGTCTGTTCTTTGCGCGCATCATCGAGCCCTTTAAACGGCTCGTCAAGACAGAGGACGTCAAACGCTGCAAGCAGTGCGCGCAGGATGCTCACGCGCCTGCGCATCCCGCCGGAAAGCTGGGAAACTGGCTGCGCACAGCAGTCTCCCAGTCCGAGTCTGTCCATCTCCTGCACAACGCTTCCGGCATCGAGCCCCGGTGTGACAAGACGGATATTCTCCACTGCCGTCATGTACTCACACAGCCGCTCTTCCTGAAAGACGGCACTGAAACGCTTTCCTTCCAATCCGGTGATGCAGCCGCTGTCAGCCTCCTCGAGCCCCATCAGGATGCGCAACAGCGTTGTCTTGCCGGCGCCGGAAGGCGCCATAATACAGCTGATTTTGCCCGGCTCTATCGTCAGATTCAGATTTTGTAATACTTTTTTGCTTCCAAATGATTTTGATACATTCTTAACATAAATCTTTTTCATTTTCTATTTTATTTCCTGTCTGAACTGTCAGCAAGGGGGCGCAAATACTGATAATTATGAAGCATCCGCCTCCACGGCACCCAGTCCGCTGCCCCACACGGAGATTCCGGTCGCGGCATTGAGTGCCGTGAAGGTCATGACATATTTTTTTCCGTCCTCATCCCACTGTTTCAGGACAACACCCTGATACGTGTCCCCGTCTACCGTAAGGGTAATTTTGTGATCGTCCGCAAGCTCCCATGTACCTTCCAGCTCCCCCGCAATCTTTCCGTCCTTCTTTAATTCAATCCGTATGGATTCCCGGATTTTGGGAGAAATATCCCTGCCATGATTGATGTATTTGTAAGTGCCTGCCACATCTTCCTTCGTGTAAGCGCCCATTGTCTCCCCCGTGTAACGGTACGGCGTGATCACAGGCCATCCATCCTCATTAAAGAACATCTGATGCACACGGACTTGGTGCTCTTCCCCGCTGTTTTCAAAGCGGGTGTGATAAATGATAAAATATTTTCCAGTCTCCTCCTGATACAGACAGGAATTGTGTCCCGGCGAGAGATATCCTTTGCGCTTTTCACCTTCCTCGCCCTCTGACCACAGGAATTTATAGCATCCCATCAGCTTTGTGCCATACAGCGCTGCCCGAAGGTCCCTTGCACTCAATCATATCCTGCCCCATCGAGTCCAGATAAGGTCCGTCCGGGGTCTTAGAGCGGCATACGCGGACATTGTAGCCGCCATCGGAGTCCAAGCCGCCAAAGGAGAGAAACATATAGTAATATCCGGTGTCCTGATTGTAGATGATATAGGGCGCCTCGATGCGCAGATGATCGCCGCCAAGCAGCTTTTTGCCATACCCCGGCTCCAGCGCAAGCCCGGTCTGTGGGTCCATCTCTTTCACAAAAATGCCGCCAGAGTAGGAGCCGTAGATCATCCAGAGCCGTCCCTCCTGATCGTAAAAGACAACGGGGTCTACCGTGTTGGGGGCCTCCGCAGCCTGATAAATGTCCCCATCCTCGCTCGGCTGGTCCGCCGTCATTCCTGACTTGAGCATAATCCCCTCATTTACATAAGGGCCTGCCACCGCATCCGACACCGCTGTGCCTAGGCACGACACCGGGCTGTCACCCTGACAGTTGCAATAATACATATGATATTTCCCGTCATTGAGCTTCACCACGTCCGGCGCCCAGAAGGTATTGCTGTGCGACCACTCAAATGCCTCCTTCATCACAGAATACACATTCGGAATCACATCATTTTCATTCTTAATTCCCTGATTCACATAAGTCCAGTTCATCAAGTCCTTAGTCTTTGCCACCGCCAGATGCGAGCCAAAGATGTAATAGTATCCGTCTCCTCCGTCCACGATTGCCGGATCGTGCACTGACACGTCCTCAAAGGTCTTCTCAATGGCAGGTTCTGCCTTCAGCCGTTCCTTCTGCCCGCACCCGGACAGCAGGGACAGCGCCGTCACAATCCCGATTAGTTTTAATGTAAAAGTCTTTCTTCTCATACTTTACCCTCACAATATTTCTACCTCAACTATACACGTACTTTCCCCAATATGCAAGTCCTGACACGTCAAAACCAGACACTGCCGCGTTGGTCTTGCATTTTCAAAATCCCAGCACTTGTGCACAATCCCCGACGCAAGAAGTTCTTCCTCCTCCTGCTTTGTGCACTGCACTGCCTTTTTCATCGTATTATCCAGATCCTCAAAGCGAATCCACTCCCAGCTGCCCTTTCCGTCCTCCGAAAATGCTCCTGAGATTTCCCCCGTGTAGGGCTCAGGACTAAAGACCGGCCATCCCTCCTGAAAAAACATGCTGCGAATCATCATATAATGAATCCTGTAGCTGTCCCGGTGTTCTTTCTCATCATAGCTGCGGTGAATCTCAGCGCCATCGCGGACATGATGCACAAAAAAGTAGGATTTCCGCTGCGGAACATAAAATGGCACCCCATGCCCCGGCCCGCGAAATCCTGCCCACGCCCACGCACGGTTCTCATCCGAGGCATTTGGCGCTGCTGCATGAAACTGATAGCTGCCTGCAAGCTTGGTGCCCATACTCTCCTCAACCAGACAGCGTCCCTTCCGGTCTGTGTAGGGTCCTGTCACAAAACGGCTCCGCCCTACGCGGATGTCATATGTATCTCCCAGCCAGCCATAGGACTGAAACAGATAATAAAAACCATACGCCGGCACATAGATCACAGAGGCGCCTTCTGGTCCGTCGATTGGCGGATTCGGCTGTCTGCGCGAGATACACTGCCCCAAATTTTTCTCATCTCCGTCCATCGCCAGCCCTGTCGCCGCATCCAGTTCTTTGATATAGATTCCGCCAAAGAAAGAACCGTACACCAGATAACTGCGCTTCTTGTCCCAGATGACATGTGCATCAATCGCATTGGGCATCGTATCATCCGTTCCCCATGTGTCTGCCACCACGCCGCGGTTCTCAAACGGTCCCAGTGGATGTTTCGCGACTGCGAGCCAGATGCGTGACTCGGAGCTGCCAAAACATCTGGTTGCTGAATAGTACATTCTGTACTCATCCTCCACATATTCCACATAAGGCGCCCAGAAATTCACGGTCTGCGGATACGCTCCGTTATCTCTGCCCTGACGGACTGCGTGCTCTGACAGAACGGTTCCTTCATATCGGAAATGTACCAAATCCTCTGAACTGCGGACTGGAATCCCAATCTTGTCCCTCAGACCGCACATCGGCATATAGACATCCGTACCATATGAATAATACTTTCTGGTAACGGGGTCCCACATCATCGAGGGGTCATGTGCGCCAAGCGTCGCATTGTGCTCTATATTATAATCATTTAATCGCAGTATGCCATTCATTTTTCCTGTTTTCTTTCCTCTCTATTTTTCCCTCTTATTACTCCATATTTGAATACAGGGCTGTCTTCATAAATCATATGAAAACAACCCCGTGTATTTACTAGCCTTTCACTCCTGATACAGCCAGCGACTCGATAATGTAGCGCTGGAAGAAGAAGAACAAGAGCAAGGTCGGCAGAATCGCCAGTACGGACGCTGCCATGATCAGCGGATAATCGCTGTTTACTGCATAGTATGAATTGAAGGAGCGGATGACCACCTGCAAGGTAAACCACTTCTCATTCTGGATAAAAATGGTCGGTGCCAGATAGTCATTCCAGATGCCCATGAACCACAGAATCAGCTGTGTCATCAATGCTCCTTTCATTAATGGAAGGAAGATCGAATAATACATTCTGAAATAACCGCATCCGTCCAGTTTTGCCGCCTCCACGATCGAATCCGGCACACTTGTCAGATTCTGCCGCAGGAAGAAAATAATGCTGACATTGCCAAACAGACCGGGAATGATCAGCGGCAGAAGGCTGTTCGTCCATCCCATCTTGGTAAACATCACGTACTGCGGAATCATCACGACTGCAAACGGAATCATCATCGTCGCCAGCAGTCCAAGGAAAATGCCATTCTTCCCTCTGAATTTCAGTTTACTGAATGAAAATGCCGACAGAGAAGACATGAAACCACCAATCACCAGCACCGGTGCAGCAACGATCAGCGTGTTGCGCAGACCCCTCAAAAACTCGGGCTTTGCAAGCACTTCTGAATATTTTCCAAATTTCCACGGATCCGGTATAATACTAAAATCCGCGGAGAGAATCTGATTCTTTGTCATAAAGGAGCTCAGTACCATATAGATCAGTGGAAAAACCATGACAACCGCGCCTATCGACAGCGCCACAAACACAATCCTGTCTATCATAATACTCTTTGCAGATTTGATCTCTGAACCCATTTCATCTCGACTATTTGCCATATCTTCCACCTCCTACTAATTCATTTCAAGCCTTTACATGATGTCTTTTTAACTGGTTTTTTAAGATGACTTAATTCTAACGCATTGTTTTAGTAAATACAATACTATTTTAGTTTTTTCGTAATAAATAATAATTTTCGGATAGCATTTCTACCCATTTTCCCTGTTTTACTATACAAGTTTCACAAATTGCTTTTATTCATTTTAGTAACGCCTAAAATAAGGTAATTTTATCCTTTATAGCGGCGCCGGAATGTGTTTCAATATTAGAATAAGTATTCATATCAATATCAACATTATAAATGAGGTGAAGCTATGCATTTATTTTCTATCGAAGGCCCGATTTGGCGCTTTTTTAACTTTGTGTATAATCTTGTGGTGCTCCATGTCCTCTGGGTGGTGTACAGTCTGCCAATTTTCACGATCGGCGCCTCCACGACCGCACTGTACTATGCCTGTATGAAAATGATCCGCACCAACGAGGGTTATGTTCACAGAAATTTTCATCATTCCTTCAAGCAGAACTTTAAGCAGTCCACTGTCATCTGGCTGGGGATGGTCGTACTCCTCACTTTATATGTCACGGACTTGCGCTACGGCATGTATCTGGGCAATACAGTGGGCAGAATCATGATTATCAGCTGTTCCATCTTCCTGATTCCAATTGTACTAACCACTATCTATATCTTTCCTGTACAGGCAAAGTTTGAGAATAAAATCCGCGACAATTTAAAAATGCCCTGCTTATGTCGCTCAGGCATTTTCCTTGTTCATTATTATTATGTTTTATATATGGAACATTTATCCTGCTCACCATCTTCCTTGTCCCGTTCATCATGCTGATGATCTGCTGCGGGGCGGGGCTCGTTGCCTACCTCACCTCCAATATTTTCATCTATATCTTCCGCAAATATCTGCCTGAGGAGCTGGAGGAGGATTTGGAGCGCTCGGGAGAACATTTTGACTAAATTCCGTCCACTGGCCCGCCTGACAACCGCACCGCACACTTTGCCACCAGTGCCAGTACCAGCTTCTCACAGCCAAGGCTCAGCGCCACAATCACGATCGTCCACGCAAACAAATCTGGTGTGTCCAGATAGACCTTTGCCTGCTGAAGCCGCTCTCCAACCGACCCCCGTGGCATCCCGATCACCTCTGCGGCAGCGCCTGCCTTCCAGCTAAGCCCAATGGAAATACTGCATGCGGAATAAAAATATGGCAGGATTTGCGGCAGATAAATATAGCGCGCCACGCGCAGCCTTGGCAGGCGAAAGACCTGTGCCATCTCCAGAAGCTGTCTGTCCACACTTCTGATTCCGCTAAGCACATTGGTGTAGATAATCGGCAGCACCATCAGAAACGCTATAAATATAGAAAGATTTCTTGAGGAAAACCAGATCAGTGCCAAGATGATAAACGACGCGACCGGAACCGACTTGACCGCCAGCATGAGCGGTGCCATCAGCTCATGAATGCGGCAAAAACGCGACGACAGCCCCGCCAGTGCACTCCCCGTAACCACTGCCAGAAGAAATCCCAATGTGATGTGTGAGAGCGTGAAGAATACAGACTTCCAAAACAGGGCAGTCCTTGTCATCTGCGCAAGCCTGACTACGACTTTGACCGGTGAGACCAGCAAGATCTCACTGTCAAGCCCTATGCTCGCAAACTGCCATACAAGCAGCCAAAATAATACCGCCCAGAGCCGCAGTCTGTGCTGTTGTGTCTCTTTTCTCATGAGCCATAATAAAAATCATCTGCTGGAAGCGCCCCGCCGATGGCTTTGGGATTCTGCTCAGACAGCACTTTGAGGTATCCAGAGAGCTTTTGCTTCATCTCCTCTCCTGTGATGAACACAATATTGCACTTTGGCACTGCTTTGACTGCGACTGCCGCAGGTACGATGTCATACGCTTCGATCAGCGCCGCCGCATCCTCCACATTTTCATTGACATACGCCACAGAGTCCTCATAGTGTTCCAAAAAGGCTGTAACTGCCGCGGGATGCTGCTCGGCAAACTCTTTTCTCGCCACGACCACGCCTGTTAAGAGTGCGGAATCCGACCCAATCCGATCCCACTCCTCGGTGAGGTCCAGCGCGACACGTATCTTGTCACTCTTGGTCTGCGCGGTTGTGACAAAAGGCTGAGGCAGCATCGCAACTGCATTCTCCTGTGCCATCAGCGCAGACAGGCATTCTGCGTGTTCACTCTTCCACTCAATCGTCAAATCTTTCTCAGGGTCTATCCCATTTTGTTCCAGAATATAATTCAGGGCATACTCCGGTGTCGCCCCCTTTCCGCTGGCGTAGATCGTCTTACCCTTCAGATCATTTACACTTGACACGGTGTCCCCGCTCTCTACAATATAGATCACACCCAGTGTGTTGACGGCAAGTACCTGAACGCCCGCATCTGTATTATGATACAGCACCGATGCTAGATTGGCGGGAACTGCCGCAATATCCACCTGCCCCTGTATGAGCTTTGGCGTTACCTCGTCCGCTGCTGCCGCAATCTCAAACTGATACGTAGCATCTGTAAGCTCCCCCCGGTCGGACTTGTCCATAAAGTCCACCATTCCCATTGCTGTTGGTCCTTTTAAGGCAGCGACATGGACTGTCACAGGCGCTGTTTCTGCCGGCGCTTTTTTGGCGGCACCGCATCCTGTCATCAACGCTGCGCCCAGCATCAATGATACTGCGATTGTCATTAATTTTTTCATATTAATCTCCATTCTTACCAAAGTCTGCGAATTTGGGCGTAAGCACAAATTTGCCGTGTGAAAAATTTATTTTACATATTTATTATAAAATTCCTCGACGCGCAGCGGCTTGTCAAAATAGTACCCCTGCAAAAGCCCTGCGCCTGCCTCGTTGACGATTGCCATGATTGTCGTGTTCTCAACGCCTTCTGCGCAGACAATAATCCCTACATTATTGCAGAAGGAAATGATAAACTCGATGAGTTTCCTCTCCTTTTCGGTGCCGACCACAGACTTGATCATCGTGTGGTCGAGCTTGACGATATCCGTTGGGATATCCTTTAACACGGCAAGCGATGCATACCCTGTGCCAAAGTCATCGAGCGCAATACTGATTCCTTGGTCTTTTAGTTTCTGAAGCCGCTGTGTCAGCTCATCAATCCGTCCGATTCTACAGCTCTCGGTCAGTTCCAGCACAAGGCGCTCCGGCGCGATATGGTACTCGTTCAGTTTGCCGACAGTATAGTCCACGAGGTCGTCATCATGCAATTGGATATAGGAAACATTGACATGAACCTTCTCGATCGCATTGAACCCCCGCTCCTCCCACTCATTCAGATACCGCAGCACCTGCTCGATAATCCATTTTCCTACAGGAATAATAAACGCGGTATCCTCGAGAACGGGGATGAACTCCATCGGGCCGATTCCCGGAAAACGCTCGTCATTCCAGCGAAGCAGCGTCTCACAGCTTGTCCCCTTCCCGGTTTTGGAGTCTATAATGGGCTGCATGACGATCGAAAATCCTCTGAAATTGTCGTTGACACACTCACGTATGGCATCCCTTAACCGCAGCATCCGCGTCTTTTTCAGATGCATCTCTTCTGTGTAAATGGACACCCCTTTGCCTCCTGCGCTCTTGGCATTCTCCAGCGCGATCTGCATATTGCTCATAATCTGGTCAATGTACTTCCCATTCTGCGGAAACAGCACTGCCCCCGCCCTGAAATCAAGCTGTACCTGATTCCGCTCAATTTCCAGTGAAAAAAATGCCTGCTGCATTTTCTCGACTTCCCGCGTCACCTGCTCGCAGGTTCCGTTCTCGATTAACAGTGCAAAATCCGAACCGTCCATGCGGTAAATGCGCGTCCCCGGCGTCCGCACGCCAAGCATCTTGTGCGCGACTGCATAGAGTGTCTTATCCCCGTAAGAGTACCCAAACTCATCATTGATCCGCTTAAAATTATTGAGTCCAATCATGACTGCCGCACCGCATTGATTGTTGTAGAGCAGCTCCTCTGTGTCCTTGCGGAACTCGTGCAGTGTCCACAGCCCTGTCACAGGATCAATCTTATTTCTGACGCCCAAGTTTGTGACAAATCCGGCAAAAAAGTCCATATTGCCCTCCTCGTCATAGGTCATATATCCCTTGCAGTTGACCCACACATAGTCTCCCTCCGCATTCAGCATACGGTATTCCACATCATGATAGGCACTGATATGATTTGCCATGTCCTCAAAATCTTTCAGGTAAGCCCCCTTATCATCGGGATGGATTCGTTTGAGCCACTCTATATCCGCAGGATAGAGGATCTCACTCCCCAAGCCAAAATATTCCACTGCCCCCTTGGACCACCTTGCTGTATTATCTTTCATATTACTTGCAAAGAAAAAGGTTCTGTTCGACGACTGTGCCAGCACATCAAACAGTTTTGAATCGTACTCGTTCATTATGCTATCATACTCCATAGCGTTCATCCTCTTTAAAACTAACGAAAAATCATTATATAACTTATATATTATACCGTAACTGCACCCTAAACTCAATCAGGTTTCTGCAATTTTTTCTCAAAATGCTGATAATCCTTGCTGCTGTTCCACGCCCCGCCCCACTCAAAGCCATGCTCGGTAAACAGACGGTAACACAAGTCCTCCCTGTCAATCTTATACGGAAAATCCGCACTGCGGTCTGCGTATTCTCCTGCATTCTGCGGTGAAACCAGCACTTTGCCGTCTCTTGTCCGCACATAGGGATTGTACAGCGGATTGATGTCGATGGCACATCCATAGGAATGATTGGAGAGTTTCGACTTGCCGGACACTGTTCTGTAGTTAAAACAGGAGGTATTGTTGTCTGCCATGGACAGCTCATCATCTGCATTGTATTCATCAATCAGCCACACCTTCTCTATGGGATACTGATGTTCATACAGTTCGCGGAAAATCTCTATTAAATCCTGCGCGATCTCCTGATGACAGATGAGTTCTCCTTCCTGCACCTGCGCCTCAAAATCATAGTGAAGGATATGAACATAGGCTAATTCCTCATAGGAGATCTGTATGGGCTCTGCCGTGTCAGGATAGGATTTTCCTGTGATGCGCGCCTTGAGCTCCTCTGTCAAATCCGTAGAATAAAATGCGGTGCTGGCATCATATTGTGATGTGGGTGGTTCTACGGCTTCTGTCTGTTTTTCTGTCTGTATCTGAGTTTCTGACTTTATAGCTGCTTGTTCCGGCAGCGCAGTCTGCGGCGCTTCTTCAACTGTCATTTCAAGTTCACTGAAATCTATTGTTTCCGGTCTGCCTCCCGCCGGGTTGTGCTGGTTTTGATATCGAAAAAGCATGAGCAGACACAATAGAAAAAGCGTGCCCGACAGCAGTAATACAGCAAAAGATCTATTTTTTTTCATACGCTTCCAGCCTCCTTCTGGGTGCCCGTGTGCATAAAAGGACGAAACAGTTTTGAAACCGCTCCGTCCTCTTTTCAATGCTATACTATACCATTTTTCGACCTCTGTCAACCTGCGCCAACTTCTTTTTTTATCCTTTTTTGGATTTTCAACACATTCTGCCCGTCTCTGTGCACATAAGAGATATCGTCCATGCTCTTCCTTGCAATCATGATGCCCAACCCACCCACTTTTCGCTCATCCACCTGCGCAGTAATATCCGGCTCCGCCCTTTGCAGCGGATTAAAAGGAATCCCTCTATCCATCAAAGTAATGCTCATAACAGACGATAGCGCATCATATTCCATACACACTGTCATCGTACCCAGTGACTTTACACTATTCAGCGGCATCGGCATCTTATTTGCAATCGCATGGTATGTGCTTCAGATCATTGCCCGCTGGAAAGCGCTCATCCCGTTCTACAACAGCTACACCCAGTATGAGCTGACATGGTCTGTATCCATGTTCTGGCTTGTCATCGCACTCTCGCTCGCAGGCGGCATCTTAAACAGCCTGATCGGCGGCGGTCTGATTCGCGCCATTGCCGGTATTATGGCATTTGCGGCAATGATTATCGAATACCCGATGGCAAACCACAAGCTCTCAAAATCCTTTGGCCACGGTGTCGGCTTTACGATCGGTCTGCTTCTGTTTGAAAGTATCTTTATGCTGATCCTAGGCTTTGGCAAATCAGAGTACATCGGCAACACGACCAAAAATGAGATGTAGACAGGATAATGACAGGCAATGAATTAAAAAAAATTCATTGACATATTTCCGCATCATACATATAATAATAGTATAAGACAGGCAACGGCGTGTGTCTGTTAAAGCACTGAAATAAGGGAGTGCGCCGGTAAGCATTGCCTTATGGAGCTTTCAGGAGGGGTTGTGCATTGAAACCTCAAACCGGCTCAGGCAGATTGTCCCTCTGGTCAGTTTGCTGAAAGAAAATGCTCAGAAAGTCCCTGCCTAACGGCGGGGACTTTTACATTCAGAAAAGAGGATATCTATGGATTTATTGCAGAAATGTGCACAGGAATTTGACCGCCTGGTCCCATACCAGTATCATATCATTATCGGGCGCAAAGGTAAAACGCTGGAGTTCACTATCTCCTTTGACCGGGCAGATTTTCACCACCTTGCAGGCTTACATAAACTGCGGGACAACGTCCGTCTCCAGACAGGAAAACGGATTGATATTATGAAGGAAATTCTTAATGGTCAGATTACATACAACAATATAAAACAAAGCATATATTTTCACGAAATGGCACCGCGCCTCCTGCCGCTTTCACAGCTAGAACTTTTTCTGGACAGCAACGAAATTATTTTCCGGTATAATTCCAAAGCAAATATTTTTTCTGTTATCCGGGCAGACTATCTTCTGCAAAATGATTATGAAGGAACACCGGTTTATCTGTTCCTCGCACAGCGTTCCGGCTCGGACACACAGGTCTGCCGCACATTCTTTCCAAAATCAGGAAAGGATTATGCGGAGGGACAACCGCGGTATACACTGCTCAAAAAAGAAAAACGAAATCTGATCACTGGTGAAACTTTTATACAGTACGACCGTCTGACTTGCTCGATTTAGATCTGTCTGACCGCCAGATCGTAAAACCGTCCTTTTCGCGCCATCAGCTCCTGATAGGAGCCTTCCTCGACAATCTCCCCCTTATCCATCACAAAGATGCGGTCGCAGTTCATCACTGTGCTCAGCCGATGCGCGATCACCACCTTTGTCGCCTGTAACGACTCCAATGTCTCGCAGACCATCGCCTGCGTCACATTGTCAAGCGCGGAGGTCGCCTCATCGAAGTAAATAATCTTTGGCTTATTCACAATCGCGCGCGCGATCAGAATGCGCTGCTGCTGCCCTCCTGAGATCGTGCCGCTGTTCTCGGCCAGCACCGTGTGAAGCCCCATCGGCATCTGGCGAATATCGTCCTCAAGCCCCACATCCCGTATCACCTGATTGACGCGCTCAAGCTTCGTGCCGGGGGCGGTGATGGTGATATTCTCATAAATACTTCCGCCAATTAACTTACCATCCTGCAAAACGACGCCAAATTTTTTCCGAAGCTGCCGCTTATCAATCCCGTCGATATCCTTGCCGTCATAGTAAATCTTGCCCACATCCGGCTTCTCAAAGCCCAGCAACAGCTTTAACAGCGTCGATTTTCCGCACCCGGAGGAGCCGACAATCCCGATGTACTCTCCCGCCTTGATATGCATGGAAACGCCGTTTAAAACCGTACCCGAATCTTTATCATAAGAGAACGTCACATGGTTCACCTCGATATCGCCCGTCAGATTCCCCGGCATGGCAGTGTCCTCATCCCACTCTGGAAGCATCTCCAAAATCGGCTTACACCGATCGTATGCCGGTTTGACATCATTGACTGTGAGCATCGACGAGGCAATCTGAAGCATCGCGCTGGAAAAAGCGCCGAAGGCAGACGTAAATCCCATGAACGCACCGACCGACAAATCCATGCTGTTCTTGATCATGAGATAATACAGCACAATCGAAAACACCGTGTCCATGCTCCCCACCAGTGTATTGACTCCGACGGTCATCTTCTCCTTGCGGATGTTGATTCTTCTTGACTGAGTATAGGGCTTTAGATATTCATATAATGCGCGGTTCTCCACCCCCGCGATGCGAATCTTGGATATTCCGCTCAAAAACTGATACATACAGGACTGCGCCTTGCTGTCCACCTCCATCTTCTCAGACTCGTATTTGGTCTGCACAATCCCAATCCACACGATCAACACCATACAGACGGCGAGCATGATAAGCGAGACGATCGAGAGCTTTTTGGAATACCGAAACATCCGCCACAGATACATTAATGAAAACACCGCAGAAAACAGCATATTGATCACCACATCCGCCAGCGTGTTATAAATCTCAGAGATCCCCATCGCCCGCTGCGCGAGATCTGCCGAATCATATGCCCTGAAAAAGCTCTCCGGCAGAGTAAACAGCCGGTCATACGCCGCACTCTGCACCGCGTACTCCATCGTGTTCATCCCGCGAAAGGACGCCAGATTTTTGACGATCGTAAAAGTCATATTCCCGACTGCACACGACAAAATCACGCCGCATAACTGCACAAGCCCCGCGCTGTTTCCCATCGGGATAAATCGGTCATAGAGCTGCTCATTCATCATTGGCATCAGCAGTCCGATCAGTGTCCCCAAAAGCGAGTACACCACCAAGCGCACCAGATCGCTTTTGTACACGCCCTTCATCCCGAATGAAAACAAGTCTTTGAGCTTCATGGGCTTGTTTGGAAACAGGCGGTAGAACACGTACCCCTTGGGCTTTAGCGCGGCGGCATACTTCTCATTGACAACGCACCGTTTTTTGCTCACTGCATCATACGCCGTGTATTCTGAATCACGCTGTAGACGGCAGTATTTTCTTTCGTAATATGCATCTGTCCGCCGTGCAGATAGATCTGTCTCTTATTCGCCATCGTTTCCTATGCTCCTAAATATTCTGAATCAGTCTCTGATAATGCCCCTCTTTGCCTGCAAGCTCCTCATGGCTTCCGCGCTGTACAATCCTGCCGTGCTCCTAAATGCAATATTTTTCAGCTCGACCTCGCCTGTCAGTTTCGTGGTCATGGGCACAGGTGGCTGTTCCTTTGATATGCTCTCCCGAAACTTTTCATCCTCCTCGTATTTTAAGATATCCTCGACCCGGCTCATGTCCGCCTTTAAGGTCTGAATCTTTCTGATAAATCCGACCAGTTGATTTACCGGCTCCGTAAAGGACCCCAAAAGGCTGCTGTAGGCGACAAGCATTCCGGCAGTCATCTGCCCCTGTATGACCAGCACGCCGCCAATCATCATCACAAGCACATTCGTGATCTCATTTACCGCGGCAGGAATGGCATTCAGTATCTGCTGCACATTGCCGAGCTTCTGTTCAAGCAGAATGGTCTTGGCATAGTATCCCATGATTCTGCCGATATACGCATTTTCCGCCCCCGACGCCTTGAGCGTGCTCGTGATATTGAGTCCGGCAAACACCGACCCGATCATTTTCCCCTCATCCTGCTGCATCTTCATCGTCGCATTCTCAATGACGCCGGAGCTGAATTTCATGAGAATGACATGAAATACAATGCTGCATATGCCAATGAGCGTCAGAATCGGACTGTACGCCAAAAGCAGTATCAGATAAAACGCCGCCACCAGCACATTCAGCGCTGTCTCTGCCAGATCTCCTGCCAGAAAAGCGCTGACGTTGTTGTTATTCCCGACACGCTGTACCAGATCGCCCGCGTAGCGCTGGTCAAAAAATGCCATCGGAAGCCGCAGCAGATGTGTGAGAAACGTGTGCGCGGAGACGAGCGACATTTTATTTTGCAGCTTCTGTAACAAATATCCTCTATAATACGTAAGCGCTGCCTGAAACAGCACCGTAAACGCCATAACCAGCAAAAATACGGTGATCCACCGCGTATTGCCGCCAAGCAGAATGTCATCAATAAATACCTGTGAAAACACCGGTATCACAAGCCCCGGAAACACGAGCCAGACACCGATGAGCACCATCGCCGCGATGGCGGTATACTGCCCTTTGAGCCTGTTTCGTATGAAGGAAAAGAGTGTCTTTTCTCCCTTCTGCTTCTCAAAACGCGCCGTCTTCTCAAAGACGATCACGACGCCTGTAAAGCAGTTGTCCACCTCCTCCACGGTGAGCCTGCGCCTGCCGACCGCCGGATCGTTGATATAGGCATATTTGCCTTTCATGCCCTCCCAGACGACAAAGTGATTAAAATTCCAGTGGATGATGCAGGGCGGCTTGCACTGCATGAGCTCCTTTAACCCCTTGCGGTATCCCTTCGCCTCGAGCGTCAGTTTTTCTTTGATATAAGGAATCAGCATCGTGATCGGCTGCTTCTCTGACACGACCACATTTGCCTCCATCAGCGTTCCCTCTGCAAGCGTGAGCGCACTGCCCTTCTTGCTCGACCAGTAATATCCGCTCTTTGTCGCCGCATCCTCCCTGAGCCTGCACTTGACGCCGATCACCGGACCATTTTTCAGAAAGGACTCCACCAGCGCATCATTGCCAAGCTGTTCCTGAAGCTCCTCTGTCGTGGCGACATAAGGGTCCACCGCCTCCACCGACGCCTCCATATGCCCGTACTCCTGCTTGTTGACAGTCGTGGGATAGACCAGCACCTTCATCCCCGCTGTAATCTTCTTGCCGGAACTGATTGGCACATAGCAGACCACAATATTCTCCGTGTCCTGCCGCACCTTCGCCAGCACGCTGCCCTGCTGTACGACGCTCCCCGGCAGCAGCGACAGATTTGTCACGACGCCCTCCACGCTTGAGAGCACTTTGCAGTCTTCAAGCTGCTGCTCACAGTCGTGGTACTCTGTCTGCAACTGGTCTATGATCGAAGCTTTCGTCGCATCAAACTGACTGTAGATCGCCGCCGTCTGCTGCTCTGCCATCTGCGCGTCGAGCTTTACCTGAACTTGTAACTGCGCGACGGCGTCCTCCAGATTGGTAAAGGCTGCCTTCTGGGAATTGTACTCGCTCATCGCCTTGTTGTATTCATTGGAGAGCATGGACTGCTGCTTCTGCACCTGCTCGAGATATGCCAGCTTATTCTGATAAATCTGCCGCGCGCTGTCATATTCGCTCGCTGCTGCGTTCTTTTGTGCCTGATAGGTATTTACATCCTCTTGATAATTGTCTCTTGTCCTGCCTGCCGAATCCAGTTCAAGCCGGTACTGTTCCAGATAATTCTGATACTGCTGCTCCTCCGCCGCGATATTCGCGCTGTATTCCTTTTCTTTCTCTGCTGCCGCGATGTATTTCTGTGCGGTCTGCACCAGCTCGGGATACTGCTCGGAATTCACTGACTCGAGAAACGCCTTCACATTTTCAAGAGTGATTGAAAGTCCTGCCTCTCCGCCTGCCGCCACGTACTGATCATACTGTTTTCTAAACTTTTTCTTAGTCTCTGACACCCCTTTTTGAAGCGATTCCTTCTGTGCGGCGATCTGATTCAGCTTACTTTCCATATTCTGATAATTTCCCTCTGCGTGCGCATAGGCGACCTGCGCCTGATCAAGACTCGCATACGCCGACTCAAGATAGCTTGACGCTGTTGAGAGGCTGTTCTGTGCACTGCTGAAATCAATCTGCTCGCTGTTGCTGTCGTCCGTGTTGATGCTTTCATAGTACCACGCCTCCTCCGTGCACATGATTTCCTCCGCCTCAAGGAGCTTCTGACGCTGCTCTCCTAACTCTGAGAGCTTTAATTCCAGCGATGCCTGATCTTGCAGCAGCGTCTGATTGGCTGTCAGCAGTTCATTTTTAATGTCGATCAGATTCTTGTTGTCCGCCGTCACCACATCCTCCACAGAATCAATCGTGACTGCTTGCACCTTTTCTATCCTGTCCTGATACTGCGCCTGCCGCTCTCGCAGTTCCACAGAATCCAGCAGCGCGATGACATCCCCCTTTTTCACCGTCGCCCCCTCCTCGACACAGACCGCATCAATGACGCCCGCGGCTGTCGAATATACGTTATAGCTTCCGCCCTCATTGACATAGACACCCTGCACGTCCACATTCTCCGGCAGCCTGCCAAACACAGACCAGATGAGCGCCGCGCCGATCATCAGCCCCGCGCCTGCCATCGCGATCCAGAAGCGCGGCGGCGTGATCACAATCATCTTGTCGAGCTGCTCCGGCGAAGATAACTTCTCCAACAACGATTTGCGAAATAAATCTGCCATCTATATCCTCCTCATTCTTATATGACACTCTTTAGCACTTCCTGCATTTTCGCCAGCGACCGCTTCAAAATAATCCGCACATTGCCGGACGACACATGCAGGCGGCTTGCGATTTCCTGCGAGGTCATATCCCTGTAATACTTCATGTAGACAATCTGCCGGTTGCGCTCTGGCAGCACGCATATGGCATGTTCGAGCAGCAGACTCAGCTCCTTCTGCGCGATGCAATCCACCTGCTCCGACAGCTCCTCGATCTCATCCCCCACCAAAATACACTCCCATTTTTTCTGGCGTTTCTAATAATTCCTGACATGGTTTGCCGCAATCGCGTAGAGCCATGTCGTGATAAAGCTTTTGCTGTGGTCATAGGAATCAAGATTTTTGTATGCCAGCAGAAACACATCCGCCGCCAGCTCCTCCGCGATCGCCCTGTTATGAACCCTGCAAAACATATAGTTCAGGATACTCTGGTAGTAACTCCCATAAATCTTTTCGAAATAGGTATCTTTCGTCATCCGTTTCCCCCTCACCGTTTCATCATTTCGTCCATATATAACGTATTTACGTCATATATGCAACTGTTTTTCGTCATATCGAATATTCGGCATAACTATGTCGCACAATACTATCTGTCGGATTATCGACATATACGCTATGATTAAAGAAATATCATGAATGACTGTGAGGTTTTATAATGAATGAATTCGATCCAATTCTGCGGATTCAGGAGCTGTGCTCTGAACATAACTGGTCCTATTACCAATTGGCAAAAGTATCAGGACTCACCTATTCAACGCTAAGTACCATGATAAACAAGCACAACATGCCCTCCCTTCTGACACTGCAAAAAATCTGTCAGGGATTTGGCATCTCGATTGCCGAATTTTTTGATCAGGGAAAACACTATAACGGATTAACGCAGGAACAGGTACAATGTCTCGAACTTTTTACCACACTTTCACAAGACGAGAAACGACTGGCGATCGCTTACATGAAAGGGCTGGCGCACCAGTTATAAATGGAGTGTGCACAAAAAAACGTATGATTTGTTATTTCAAATCATACGTTCCCTGAATTATGCTCTGCGAAAATGCAGTTCTCTCAATCCCTCCACCTCATCGCACACCGTCTTTAAGCCGCAGTGATCACAATCCATCGAAAGACCTGTAAAAATATGGTTTAAGGACTGCGTGATCTGCTCCGCTCTGCCAAGCCTGTCCTCCAGCATACAATAGTCAAATGCCGAATGTGTCACAAAAATCACATTGACCGTCTTTATTTGCGGTATTTTCTGGTACTGCATCAGATACAGATCACCGATCTCCACAAAGCGGACTCCCTTTTTCAGCGCCTTTTGACTAACGCGCACCGGCTCGCGCTGACTGACCGGCGAGATGCGCGCCATATACCCCTCCGGGTGAATATGATAGCGCACATAGTCCACTTCACGGAATTTCCGATAGAGGGCTTCCTCGCTGTCCGTTTCCTCTAATTCAACCAACACAAGGCGCGCGTAGGACTGGCTTTCTCTGATCTGGGGCAAATCCTTTCCATATAAATAGACCCCCTGCGGAAATAAAATCGGCTCCGTGGTATACAGGCAGCCGCTCAGTCCAAGCGTCCCCGCTCCGCCAAGCTCATATGCCATCTCCCGCGCAAGAATCATGTGATGCGCGCCCACATCTGCCCACGGTCTCCTGGGCTTTTCCAGCCTTGCAGCCTCCATCGGGGCAAGATGGCACAGCTCCCCTGTTATTTCTATTATCATCTCATCAAAAAGCTTCACAATCGTTTTTCCTTCTTCACATGGTCATAGTGTTTTGCAAAAACTGGCATGATTTTCTCTGCCGCCTTCATATCCAGATTGAAAAAATAGATGGTAAATGTCACCACAAAAAACGCTGCTGCCACAGCAGCCGCACCAAGTATAACTTTCAAAAATTTCATAACACTGCCCCTTTGCTCTATCGTGCCTTGCGTCTCGCAAACTCCGCCGCGCCGAGCGCCCCCATCAACTGCGGGTCGATCGGAAGGTCTACCACCCTGATCTTGAGCACCTTCTCAATCGCCTGTTTCAAGCCTTCATTTTTGGCGCAGCCGCCTGTCAGCGTGATCTGGTCCACTGCTCCCGCCTTCTTTGCCATCACGAAGCACCGTTTTGCCACCGAGAGCTGTATCCCTGCCGCAATCTCCTCCATCGGCTTGCCCTCGCCGACGAGGGAGACCACCTCGCTCTCTGCAAACACGGTACACTGCGACGTGATTGGAATCACATTTTTCGCCTTTAACGACAGCTTCGAAAACTCTTCCAAAGACAGCTCAAACGCATTTGCCATGCTCTCAAAAAAGCGCCCTGTCCCTGCCGCGCACTTGTCATTCATCGCGAAGTTGAGCACGGTCCCGTCTGTGTCAATGGCAATCCCTTTGACATCCTGCCCGCCGATATCAATAATTGCGTGCACATCAGGATTTGCCAGATGCACCCCCATCGCATGACAACTGATCTCCGATATATTTTCATCGGCAAACGGCACCTTATTGCGCCCATAGCCGGTGCCAACCAGATACGCCAAATCCCGCACGGACGCCAAATCCGCCACCTGCGAAACCGCCTCCTCTAACGCCGCCTGCGCGCTTTTCACGGGATGAATGCGGCTCCTGCTGGTGACGCTCGCCGCGATCCTGCCCGCCTCATCGAGAATCACACACTTCGTATAAGTACTCCCTGCATCACAACCACCGAAATATCTCATATTCTTACCTCCTCCTTACCAGTTCCTGTCATCGTCAAAATCCTCAAGGCTTGGGTCGAGCGGCTCCTCGCGAAAGATGGTACGCATGTAGCGGTTGACCTCCATGCGCATGTCCTTTCTCGAGCCATCCTCGGGCTTCATCAGGTTGTGGTTGACCCAGATCAGATGAATGCCGTGTTTTCTCGCTTCCTCCTCAAAAAGTCCGTGGTAGCCGGACATCGCCTTACAGCCCATGTGGCAGTACATAATCACCACATCCACATCAAAGCTCTCACAGAAGCGCCACAAATCCTCCACGCCCACCTCATAACCGCCGTTCGAGCGGCTGCGCATGATCATCTTTCCATATAAATATGCCAAATCCTTCAATGCCTGCTCCTTGTCATGCGTATCAACCATGCGCGTAGAGCACAGGCTCAGCATATCCACAAGCGCCGCCACGCCCCAGCAGTTTTGCAGCCAGACCGTAAACGCCGTGTAGTACGCAGACTGCACGCCCCAAGTGATTGCGCGGTGGCGGATTTCCCGGCAGACCAGCTCCTTCCGCTCATAGCCTCTCCTGATGTAGCGGTTGAGCTTCTCCTCCACCTTCCGAAACACTTCGTATCTGCCGCCTGTCGCCTGATAGACACAGTAGCGGTAGAGTGCAAGGTTCGTGCCAATCATCTGCGGATACTTGGTGCGGCTGATCTCAAACCAGTCCAGCATGTTCTGTGTCTCGGCATTAAAGAGCTCCATGCTCTTGAAAAAGGCATTCCAGTCAAACGTCTCACCTGTATACTTCTCAATAAAGGCGATACAGTTCTGAATCTCCTCCACCGCATACGGCTGCACGCTCTCATAAGTATGCCGAATCGGCACTGCCAGCTCATAGGTCGGAATGCCAAAGTACTGCCCCTCGATGCTGTTTCCCATCAGACTTCCGTCACAGGTCGTATTGCAGTGCACCGCACACGCGCCGATTCTGGGATAATCGTCCTCCAGCGCGACGCCCAGCTCCGCAAGGGGCATCGGGCAGACATCCGACGGCACGCCGTAGGTCTGCGCCGCATCGGTGTAATGCACCACGCCATCCTGTACCATCATCGCACAGGTGTACACCGCAGGCACCTCCACCGATACCCAGATCAGGTTTGGAAAGCCGTTCATGATCTCACTCATCATATTTTCATCAAAGAGCACCATGCGCTTTCGAAGCTTCTCGTCATTGCCAATATTGGGATCTGCCTTGAACATCCTCGTCATGCTCTTGCACATGTCGATGACCACAATGCTGAGCGCCGTGTGCGTAATCCGAAGCTGCGCGCCGCGCATCCCTTCTGTATGCCTGTCAAAAAAGTCCGGCACCACCAGATAATTGAGCATCCAGCGATAGCGGAAAAATGCCTTTACATTATTGGGCTTTGCAGCAAAACGAAGCAACACGCCCCAGATGCGAAGCCACTGTGCATAGTCGTACATCGTATCCCTGACACCGCGCCACTCGCGCCTTCTCCTTGCTTTTTTGCCTGTATAAAATGAACCGAGCTTCTCGCTCCCCATATGTTTTCCCATTTATCTGCCACCTCACCTTAATTTCTTGATTTCCAGACTCTCCACAAACGCCTGAAAGCGGGTGCGAAGCTGCCCTGAACTGCCTGTCACATACGGTCTGTCAATGGAAAGCGTCGGCACCCCGTACTTTTCCCGCATATTTTTTGACGCGTAAGCGCGCTCATATCCCCAATAGTCGCAAAACTTCATCTGCTGGTAAATCACGCCGTCCGCATGATACTCCTGCACGAGTCCGCGCACATATTCCTGACGCTCTGCCACCTTCCCGGCGTTCATATACCGCGGACATTTGCCGATATTCAGATAGTGCCTGCACACCTGCGTCAGCGCATCCTCCTCATCCTGGAGCGCGATCGGCTCCCGCTCAGGAAAAAAGCCAAAGCAAAACCGGTCTGCCACCACCCTGATGCCCGTCTCCTCCATCAGTTGAATCAGCCCCGGATCGTCGATCTCTGAACCTGCGACAACGACCTTCACGCGAAACGCCGGCTTCTGATCGGGCTCTCTGGTCTTTAACTCCTCTGCCACAGCGGCGAGCCTGTCGATCAAAAGCGCCTTGGGACAGCAGTAGGTCGCCGTACACAAAACCGCAAACTCATACCCCGTGATGCGCGGATTGTCCTCCTTGCGGTATGCAGACAGTTCCTGCAAAAGATGACAGATCTGATTGTGCTGTGCCACTGCGGTTCTGATACCTTCATCGGAAATATCCACTCCCAGCTTTTCATGCAATGGTTTGAGCACATGCTCCTGCATCTGCCGCACATAGTGGCGCAGCGCCGTATCATCTGATTTCATGGGCGCATCAAAATACGAGACAAAGGAGTTCTCAATGCAGTTTAGATGCTCCATATTCTCCACGCAGCGGTTCATCTGAGCGCACGCATCCGGCGCAATGATACCGTCAAGAAACTGATAGCCGCCCTCCACTGCCCGCTCAAGAATCGCCCGGCAGCACTCGCACAGCAGACTGGACATATAATAGGTCCCGATCTCTATCGAGCCCGTCCGCGGCGCCCGCAGTCTGACCGAAAAACAGCCCGGCAGATTCAACAGCGGCTCCGGCGCCAGCGAACAGACGCTGCCAATCGGATGCAGCCCCATCGCCACCCCCTCGCGCACCAATTCATTGTTCGCTTCCTCCAGCAACTTTTCAAATGGATATAACTGTGATAAATCTCTCATCTTTTCCCCCCTCTTATTTGTCCTGTCAAATGCCCATCTTATCAAGCACTTCGGCGGCACCGCGCACCAGTGCAGTGTCAAAAGGAAGCCCAAGCACGCTCTCCCCGCGCAAATCCGTCTCAGCAAGCAGCTCATCAGTGGCAATATAGCTCAGCACTGGAATCTTTCCAGTATCCACCAGCCTGACAGACGCTTCCGACAACACGCGGTTCACCACCGCGCCCACCTGCTCATACATTACCAGCTCCTCCGCCACCTGCTGAATCGTCTGGATGACCTGCGTCCCCTTGCGGCTTGTGTCCGTCACCAACAGCAGATGTGTCACCCGCTCCATCACACGACGGTTAATCTGCTCAATGCCAGCCTCCCCGTCGATGACCACATAGTCAAAATTGTCAGAAAGAAGCTGAATCACTGCTTTTAGATAATTGTTAATCTTGCAGTAACAGCCTGCGCTCTCCGGGCGCCCTACCGCGATAAACGCAAAACCGTCACACTCTGTCATCGCGTCGTAGATGCGGTACTCTGACTCTGCCAGCAGCTCTAACGCTGAGCGGGTATCGCCCTCCTCCACCGTCGCCACGACTGCCTTTCGTATCGCGTCAATCGTCCCGTGCACCTCCACGCCAAGCGCCGTGGCCAATCCAACCGCCGGGTCCGCGTCGATCGCAAGGATACGCCGGTCGGGATAGCGCGCTGCCAGCACCTTGACCATCGCCGCTGCCAGCGAAGTCTTGCCAACGCCGCCCTTTCCTGCCACTGCGATTACTTTTGTGTGGTTCTGTAGATTTTTTTGTTCTATTTCTGCCATCGATACACCTCTTTCTCTGCACGGATTTGTGCATTAAGAAAAAGCAGAACGGTCTTATCAAACCGCTCCGCCATTTCATCTAAAATACGCTCTCAAAAATTTCTCCCAGAGTCATTTTGATATTTGGAAAAGCTCTCAGTTCAATGACCTGTTCTGCGTTATAATGCCACCTCTTTCCATAACCTGAGTATAACATATCTGTAAAATAATTGAAAGAAATTCTATATAAATTTTTTCCACTAAACACTACTGCCGTATATCCACATACCCCACCGCCAGCGACTCCTCACTAAACTCAAAACTGCTGCCCGATGTGTTCAGGTCCAGATATAGATAGGGCAATTCTTCTTCGGGCACCAGCCATGCCATGTGCACTGACGCGGTCTCGCCTGCGCCCAGTTTTGTGATGTAATTATTGTGCCGCTCTCCGCCGTATACATCATAGTACCACATCTCTGTGACATGCGCTGCGCCCTGCGGTACTGCCTCATCCCACACCGCGCGCGCGTCAGATGCCTTCCCTCTATAACAGATCATTTGGCCATTCTCCTCTGTAATTTTCATCAGATTTCCAAAAAACAATACCTCCTCTAACGGTTCTGTTCCCGTATTGGTGTATTCTACGGTGACGTACAAAAGCTTCTGCGGCACCTCGCGGCTGTCCACCACTTCATTCAGCGAATGAATGCCATCGCCGTATTTGATATAGTTGATTTTTACTGGCAGCAATTTTCCAGAGGAATCCAGTTCCCGCTGCAAGTTCTCCCTGTCCTCATGATCAAGTACTGACAGGTCCAGCAGGCTCACCTCATCGCGAATCTGTACATCCGTCACGTTGATTTCTATATGATCCTCTGACGGTGTCTGCACCGCGGCAAACGGCTCACCGACAGCATGTGTATTAGCCATCGCGGATTTTGGAATGGACGTGCTGGGATTCCACGCTTCCACAGACGCTGCCTCCTGATTTGATTTCAGATATTCACTCCAGCAAAAAGCATGGACAATGCCCAGTGTATTTTCATCAGAAACAGGTTTTAGCTGAATACCTTTGGCAATCTTTAGCGCTTCCTCCTTTGACACATCTGAGGCTGCAAACAGTTCCATGACATAATGCACATCGGTGTATGCCACATAGATTCGCTGGTTAAAGCTGACCTCCTCGCCCTCACCGCCGTGCAGCACGAAGTACACCCCGTCATAGCCATTGATTTGAATGGTCTCTGTCTCTTTCACATTTGTAGTCAGCATCTCAAACTGGGCGTCGCCTGTGTCCATTTTATAGAATACGATCGAAACACCTCCCTTATATAAATTCTCTGCATAACTGTACTTACCGTCCTCTGTCTCTACCATTCCATCCGGCAGATAAGAAACCTCCATGCTGACATCCTGCATCGTGGCATCCTGTGTGACAGAATTGTCAGAAGTCCGGTCATTGGTATGCGGCGCCGCAGGCTCTATTTTCGTCTGAACTGCATACTTTCCCACCTGTTCTGTATGCATCTTGTATACAACGCCTGCTGCCACCGTGGTTCCTAAGAGCATGGCTGCCGCAAGCGTCGCCGCCAGAATTTTCCGTTTCCTATATTTACGCCTTCTGACCGGCGGTGCCGCGCCAATCTGTTTTCGCACTTCCTGCTCAACCATTGACCGCAGCTCCTCTGGCATTGGAGGAAAATGCCGCTTTAAATCCTCGTTTAAATTTATATTCATATTGTTATTCATTTCCCAATCTCCACTTTCCCTGCCCGGCTGCCGGGCGCAATTTATTCTGCCTCTGCCAAATCTTTCTTCATCTTCGCTCTGGCCCGCATCAGACGGTTTTTTACACCGCTCTGCGTCGTATTCAACAATTCCGCAACCTCCCTGACACTGTACCCTTCTATATAATAGAGCGTGACAGCAAGACGGATCTCTTCTGGCAGACGGCTCAGCACATCATACAGCTCTGAATAATCTGCCTGCTCTGCTGCCGCTTCCGCCACTGTAAAATCGTCGATTGGCACCAGCCTCTGCTGCCGCCGCATGATGGCATAACACTCATTGATCACAATGCGCACAAGCCACGTCTTCGCATAGGAGTCCTTACGCAGGGTCTGTATCCCCGAAAACGCCTTCACGACCGCCTCCTGTATGGCATCGGCACAGTCCGCGTCACTGCGCAGCAGCGTCTTTGCCACGCGGTACATCGTCTCCTGTGATGCGATGATTAAATTCCCCAATTGTTCTTTTGTCATACTTTCCTCTCCGCCGGCTTTCTATATACTTTGTAATGCATTACACTTATTAGATGTATCATAGCATCAATTGGTCTCGCCGCACAAAAATAATTTGGAATTTATTGTGCATCACAATCCAATATGATATACTAGAGCGTGTTTGAAAAATCATTCCTGCCATCTGCATAACGACGCTATAGCGTCGTATTCACCACTTTGCGCGATATTTGCGCCAAATTCAGGTTACATAGCCGCTATGCGCCCTTCATTTGGCACAAATCTCCCACAAATTGTGACGCACATCTGACAAAAAGCATTTTTCAAACACGCTCTAAACCATACTTTATGAGACCACTCAAAATACTCCCGATAAAATCATATAAAATCAATCTGTCAGACGATCGTGTTGAAAGGATATAGAACAAAATGGAAACCAGAAAAAATAAAGGCTATCTCATCATTGAATGCTGCACGGACAGGGAGCAGCAAATACTGTATGCAGACAATGGCGCATGTGCAGTCACAGACAGCAGCCTAGAACAGCTGCTGCGCGCCAATCCAGAACAGATAGCCAGAAACCACAAGACAGAGCGCATCCCGCTGGACACCCGGCATGAACTGTGGATACTAGAGCGCTGTGACGATTCACAGTACCAGACTGCGCTCGAACAGCTTAGGCAGCAGAACACCGAGCTTACGGAAGCACTGCGCGCGTGCGAGGAGGAAAACCGCGCAAAGAGCAGCTTTCTGTCGAGTATGTCCCACGATATCCGCACCCCTATGAACGCAATCATAGGCATGACTTCCATTGGTCTTTCACACATTGACGAAAAACCGCGCGTGCTCGACTGTCTTCAGAAGATTCAGACTGCATCTGCCCATCTGATGAGTCTGGTCAATGATGTGCTCGACATGTCGCGGATTGCCAGCGGGCGCATGACGCTGAGCGAGGAACCTTTTTCGCTGGCAGATCTGGTGCATGATCTCACGATTATCGTCCGCCCGCAGGCAGCACAAAAACACCAGTCCCTCGAGATAGAAATCGGAAAAATATACGAGGAAAACCTGATCGGCGATCCGCTCCACCTGCGCCAGATTTTCGTAAACATTATTGGAAACGCTGTAAAATACACACAGGAGGAGGGCAGCATCCACGTCAAGATGACCCAGCGTATTGATCATACGCTCGATTTTCTATGCGAGGACAACGGCATCGGTATGAGTCCCGCATTTTTGGAACAAATTTTTGTCCCTTTTGAGCGTGTCAATACTGCTGCCATCAACAAAATAGAAGGAACTGGTCTTGGCATGTCGATCGTAAAAAGCCTCTTAGACCGCATGGGCGGCAGCATCACCGTCGAGAGCGAAGAGGGCAGGGGCAGCCGCTTCTTTGTATCCATTCCGCTGACTGCCGCGCCGCCAAATCCAAATGAACAGCCACTTCCTACAGGGCAGACTGTGCTGATCGCGGAAACACTGGACAGCCGGGCAAGGCAGATTGCCGGGTATCTGCAAGACGGCGGCATGACTCCTGTACACCTGACAAATGGAATGGAAGTGGTGACATGGCTGACCGAGGCCCAGTATGAAAACCGCATGCCCTGCGCACTGCTTGTCGGGCAGGAGCTCAATGATATGTCTGCGCTGAACATGGCATCACATGTGCGGCAGCTTGCCGGAAAAGATTTTCCCATCATCATGGTTGCAGATGCGGACTGGGTTCAAATCGAATACCGCGCGACACGGGCAGGCATCAATGGTTTTGTGCCCTGTCCGCTGTTTCGAAGCAGACTCTTTGCAACCTTGTCAGAGCTGACTTACAAAGCACAGCAAAACTGCGGCGGCACCCCACAGCTCGAGCTGGATTACAGCAAATACCGCCTTCTGCTGGTTGAGGACAACGAACTCAACCGGGAAATTGCCCTGGAGCTGCTGTCCCTGACTGGCGTGCAGGTAGAGACAGCGGAAAATGGCCTGCGTGCAGTGGAAGCCTTTGAGCATGCGCCGGAGGGCTATTTTGACCTGATCTTTATGGATATCCAGATGCCAGTCATGAACGGCTACGATGCTGCGAGAAAAATCCGCCAGCTTCCCCGAAAAGACGCATCGACAGTCTGGATCGTAGCGATGACCGCCAACGCCTTTGTGGAGGATATCCGTCTCTCCCGGGAGGCAGGCATGAATGAACACTGCTCCAAGCCAGTCAACGAAGACCGCCTGCATGAAATACTGCGCAAGCGCTTTTCACAGAAAAGGCTGTAACACTTGAACGACAGGAGGGATACTCTATGCAACCCTATCAAGAGGAATATATCGCAAATTTAAAGGATATTACGCTGCTCTCTTCCCGAAGGCAGACATCGAGCCATTCCTTATCTGAATATCAGGAAAAACTGCTGCATGACCGAAGCCAGCTCGAAGAAAGAATCAACCGCAATATCGAACTGCTGCGCGATGGCCTGTTTCCGCTGTTTGACAGGCTCTTTGAAGCCCCTTTGGAAGAACTAACGGAGCTGGAGGAATTTGCAAGGGCATTGTTGAATGGAAAAACCGAGTTGGATGCAGGTCTGTTCTGCCAGATCTATCAGGCGCTGTTAAGCCGTGCCCGTCATACCAAAGACCGCAATGCGATCATCCGCTGTCTGTACTGGCTGGGGATTGGGCGCCATCATATGTGTAATAAAATGGTTGGCATTGATCTGGCAGACATTGAGTTCTATATGTCACAGATGCGGCTATGCTTCGCAGAAGCGGCTGCATATCTCAAATATTTTGATGAGATTGACGACACAGACACCAAAGGATACATCTTGCGCTCACGCGCCAACACTGCGCTTGGACAGTTTAAATCCGCCAGTGCCAAAATCCGTCTGACAAGACAGACACTGCAAATACTGCGGGATGAGGGTTACCATGAAAATGCCCCGGAACTTCCTTGGGACAGATACATCTATCTGACACATCAGCAGATGGCTTCCAGCATTTCCTACTGCCGGGATCATGACATGACCGCGCAGGATGTCACGTCCATCATGGAATCCGCGCATATTGTGCACCAGCGGCGGATTGAGGAGGCGGTCAGCAAACAGGAGACACTGCCAATCCGCTCCGCCTTCGCCTGTTCTGCCATCGAGTACTATTGCGGCATGTTCACACTCGAAGCGCTGCTTGGCAGGATGGAAGAGCTGATGGACCACGCGGACACTTCGGGTTTTTCACAGGAAAATATGTATGCGGTCATCTCACTCCCGGCATTCTACTGCCAGTATCTGCGCGAATATCCTGAACAACTGTCCGGGCGGGAAAAATATCTGGAAAATCTGTATCAGAAAGTGATTTCCTATGTGGAGAATTTCCCAAAAGACGAAGCCAATGAACAAATCTTTTTCTATCTCAGACAGCTCTCGACCACCTTCCTCGAGACCGCACACAGCATCTCTTACGGAGATTTTCAGCAGATCATGCTGATACATTTCGCACCAGATGTCTACGTTCATTCACAGGTTGTCGGCAAGACTGCCGCTGTCCTGTGCGACATGATTGTCTCCGAGGAGCCTGACTTTTTTGATGATATCGAACAAATACAACGGATACAGGAGCCGTCGGCAAAGCGTCAGGCTGTCCTTGACTTTGCCATGAACTGCGGTGTGTTTCATGATGTCGGCATCATTAATTTTATCAGTCTGTTCACCCGGACTGCAAGACAGTGGTTTGACGAGGAATATGAGATCGCGCATCTGCATACGGTCGTTGGAAATAAGCGGCTTGCCCTCTGTGCCTCGACACGCAGATACGCGGCGGCGGCACTTGGGCATCACAGCTGGTACGACGGCACACATGGCTATCCCGAAGCCTACAAGCGCTTAGAATGCCCCTGCCGGCAGATGGTGGATGTGATCGGGCTGATTGACTGGCTCGATAACTCCATCAGCCGCGCATGGCTCTATGGACATTCCAAAAAAAACTTTGACGAAGCCATAGAAGGTGCGCTCTCGCTGGAAGGCAAGCGGTTCTCACCGCTTCTGACAGCCCGGCTCAGGGACAAAGCCATCACAGAGAAGCTCCGTCAGTCCTTTCTAACAGCCCGCCGCGAGGCATATCGTCAATTGTACGAAGCAAAAGAGGAGGACATCCATGTCTGATGTCCTCCTCCTGTCATGACTGCATGCAGTTCAGGATTGCATTGCAGAAAACTGCTCCTTGCCCACAAAACACAGCGGACAGAGAAAATCCTCCGGCACATCCTCCCATTTTGTCCCCGGCGCGATTCCGCCTTCGGGATACCCTTTCTCCTCATCGTACACCCAGTCACAAACATCACATATATACTTCATAATTATTGTCCACCTTTCACAATAAGACGCTAATACAAAATTTCTATCATAGTATCCCCATTCTGGCCCGATTCATTCACTGCCCCAGATTGTAATGCATATATTTTATTTTGTTATATATTTCTGCAATCTGCTTTGTGGCTTCTCTGGTATAGTATAAAGCAATTTCTTTTCATCTAACAATGGTTTAAGATATTTACGCGTCATATACGTCAGTTTATCCCGGTTAGAAAATGCACAGATACTCTCATATACATCTTTTGTAATATCCATTTCCACATAAAAATGCTGATGGTTGCTTTAACACTATACTTTCCAGTTCCTTATTTGTTAGTTCTCTCATCATCAAAAATTACTATTGCTCCTTTTCATGTTATATCTTTTTTACTATTACACTGATTGTCTCTCCTCAACAGTTTAATTCTTCAACTAATTATCCTCCAATTTCGGCAAATTATTTAAGCTTACCGTTTCCAATGTCTGTAACTGTTGTAATGCTAACTGCCGAAGCAATTCCATTCGTTCTCTCTGATTCTTCCCTTGATTAATCAATACAGCATTATAGCTTTCCAGATTCGCAAGCACTAATAATTGATTCAGTGTTGCTATATCCCGCATGTTTCCTTTCGCAGTTGAATTTTCCTCTTTCCACTGCTTTGCTGTTTTTCCAAACAAAACAACATTCAAAAAATCTGCTTCATTAGCATAGGTATACGCCACCTGTGCAGGTGTTAATTCTGGCGGAATCAAATTATCCTTAATTGCATCTGTATGTATCCTGTAATTTAACTTGGAAATTTCTCTGTTCAAATTCCAAGTTAAAGATAGCCGACTATTCTCATCTGTCTTTAATCTCCTGTAGTCCTTCATAATATATAACTGGAACTCAGGCGAAATCCACGTTGCGAAAGACATAGCAATATCACTATGAGCATATGTTCCGCCATAACGTCCCGCTTTTGAAACAATGCCAATAGCATTCGTTGCTTCTATCCACTTCTTTGGTGACATTGTAAATGCGTTTGCTCCTGCCTGTTTTCTAAACCCCTCGAATTCGAGGGGTTTAAAATCTGGATTATGAAGTCTTTCCCATAATCCCAGAAATTCTATCACATCCCTGTTTCTCATCCAGTTTTGAATAACCGCTGTTGGGTCATCGCTTTTATATCGAGCTATATCCGTCAATGAAATAAATTCATTTTCAAAGTCTTGTGTATAAATACCAATATCTATCCCATTTGCATGAATTGTATCCTTAATTATTTTTCCCATTGCTCCTCCTTTAAGAATATCACAAACTTTCTCATGCATTGTAATTGTTACTTCTCTTAGATATGTTCTGCCAAATAGTTATTTGTTTTCATCTCCCCACATCTCCCGATACTCTTCAATATAAAATTTAATGCACCTCGGATATACATATAAATATTTTCTACACACCTTTTTATACAACTTCAATATTTTTTCATCACATGCAAAATCCAGTAGATAATCAAGCAAATGTGATAATTCAGCCTCTGACACGGTTCTGCTACACACATCCTCAACCAACGGCAAATAAACCTCATAGGCTTTTTGATATATTTCAACTATCCGTTCTGCAATCTGATAAATCCTTTCATCCATTAAATTACCTCAAAATATTTAAGTGCCTCCGTTATCGCTTCTACCTTCTCTTTCGATGGACGCTTCCTCGGATGTTTTAATTCTTCTACCGCATTAGGAGCATCATACATTGTTAAGCCTAAAGACCTTTTCACCTCTGCAATATAGGCAGTATGTATTTTAAATCCATATTTCTTTTCAATATATTCCTGTATCATTTTATATGTAATTTTCGGTTTCGGCAGATATTTCTTTGCCCGTTCTGCTATTGCATCTAAAGGTACTTTTCCCTCGCCTTCTCCAAATTCCACCGTCACATTAATGACACTATCTGGTGATTTGTGGGACAAAAGTACAATGGTTTCCACGCATTCCGTAAAGGCAAACATATCCACCGGCCATGCTTCTCTTGCATGATACCCTTCCCTGCGAAACCAAGCCAAATCCCTGCCAAGAGTCTCCGGCTCACACGACACATAGACAATCCGTGACGGTTTTAGCGAGGCTGCCGCCCTGACAAACGCCTCTGTGCTCCCGCTGCGGGGCGGGTCCATGACAATCACATCTGCACGCTCCCCGTTCTGTGACATCTGTGTCATATACTCTGTGGCATCTGCCGCGATAAAACGCATGTTTTTGATATTGTTTCTCTTGGCGTTTGCCTTTGCATCCTTTACTGCCTGCTGATTGAGCTCAATGCCTGTAACACGCCCTGCCTTCGCGCTCATGCACATACCGATCGTGCCGATGCCGCAGTAGGCATCAATTACATGCTCCTTCCCGGTCAGCGCTGCCGCCTGTATCGCTTTTTTGTACAGCACCTGTGTCTGTGCCGTATTCACTTGATAAAAAGACGACGGTGAGATGCGAAACCGCAGTCCCATCAGCACATCCTCGATAAATCCCGGACCAAACAGCGTCTTTTCCCTGTCGCCAAGCACCATGGTGGTCTGTTTGTCATTGATATTCTGCACGATCGTCGTGATCTCAGAGTGACGCCTGCGAAGCTCTGCCACAAAATGATTTTTGTGCGGAAACTCCGCAGAAGCAGTGACAAGCACGACCATAATCTGCTTTGTGGATGCCCCTTTCCGCACAAGAATATGGCGCATCAGCCCCCTTCCGGTATCCTCATTGTACACCCATAGTTTAAATGACTTGATGAGCTGCGTTACTGTCTGTATGATTGCCGATGCCTGCGTATCTTCAATGAAACAGCCGCTGACAGGTATGATCGTGTGCGTTCCCTCCGCGTAGGTCCCTGCCACTACCTCATCCTTTATTTTGCCAAAGACCGCGTGCACTTTATTCCGATAATGATACGGATAATACATTCCTGCTACATCATGAATCTGGCTGCAATACTTTCCAATATGCCTGACAACGTATTCTCTCTTCTCTGCCAGCTCCTCCTCGTAACTCTTTTCACCTATATGGCAGGCACCGCACTTTGCCACATAGGGACACTGCTGGGTCTGACTGACATTTTCCATGATACTTCCTCCTGATTTACCCTACCGCTCCCAACGCACCTGAAAAATATAAAATTTCAGATAATACGACTCCTCCGCACTCCACAAGATCGGATGATCTGCGGACTGTGTGCGGTACTCGACCTGCCGCAGGCGGCAGTGGACACTCTTTGCCGCCTGCGCAATGGTCTGCGTAAACAGATCGTAGTCCATAAAATGCGAACAGGAACACGTCGCAAGAAATCCGCCGTCCCGCACCAGTTTCATTCCCCGCATATTAATCTCACGGTAGCCCTTCACAGCGTTTTTGACAGAATTTCTTGACTTTGTAAACGCCGGCGGGTCGAGAATCACCACATCATACTGCGCACCTTGTGCCTCGAGCGCTGGCAGAAGGTCAAATACATCTGCACACTGAAATTCGACAATCCCTTGCAGATTGTTGAGCGCCGCATTCTTTGCCGCCTGCGCGATTGCAAGTTCAGACGCATCGACGCCCAGCACATGCTTTGCTCCCGCAATGCCCGCATTCAGCGCAAAAGAACCTGTATGGGTAAAACAGTCCAGCACCTCCGCTCCCTTGCAAAGCTTCTGGACTGCCAGCCTGTTATATTTCTGATCGAGGAAAAATCCAGTCTTTTGCCCGTCCTTCACATCCACCAGATAGCGGACACCGTTTTCTACGATTTCTACATGGGTGTCAAATGCTGCACCGATAAATCCCTTAAAGCGCTCCATGCCCTCCTGAAGCCGCACCTTTGCATCGCTGCGCTCATAGACGCCCCGGATGACAATGCCATCCTCCGCAAGCACTTCCTTCAGGCATGAGATAATCTCTAATTTCAACCTGTCGATGCCAAGCGCCAGCGACTCCACCACCAGCACATCCGAAAATTTGTCGATCACAATGCCCGGCAGAAAATCCGCCTCGCCAAAAACAACGCGGCAGCTTGAGGTATCAACTGTTTTTTGACGGTATGTCCATGCCTCACGCACACGCCGCTTCAAAAATTCCCGGTCAATCTGCTGGTTCGGGTCCCGCGTCATCATCCGAATCCGAATCTTGGAATTTTGATTGATAAAACCGCGCCCCATTCCATAACCGTCAAAGTCATGCACCACCACAAGATCTCCGTTTTGAAAAGCGCCCATAATGGTATCAATCTCATTGTCATAAATCCAAAGTCCGCCTGATTTCAGGCTTCTGCCCTCTCCCTTTTTCAGGGTCACGATTGTCTCCGCCATCGCTGCTGCTCCTTTCAAAATAAGATATCCAGATAGGTATCGTAAGCTTTAATGACACTTGTGTCACAAAACTCGGTCAGCTGCTCCCGCACTGCCCTGAAATACCACTCCTGCTTTGCCCGGTCGGTCTGATTGAACTTTTTCCAGATATCACTGTCTATGTGGCGCTGTTCCTTCACGATCGATTCCAAGTTCGCCGTCTTGTCCGCCAGCACAATCACTTTGGTATCCATCGACGCCTTTTTCAAATGGTCAATCGTCTCGCGCTTTCGGATCTCCCACGTCTGGGAAGCCGGGATATTGGGGCGTTTATTCTCTGTTTCGGTCTCTACAAGCCTTGCAACCCTGTCGCCAAATGTCCGCTGCAAATCCTCAAAAGTCACCCATGTATCCTCCACCGTGTCATGTAGAATCGCTGCCTGTAACACCTCTGTATCCTCTGTAAGCTCCATCGCGTAATTCATCGTCGTGATGATGTGCGCAAAGTATGGAATGACTGTCTTTTTCCGATACTGCCCTGCATGTGCATTGGCAGCGTATGTATACGCCTTGTACAACCGCTCGTCCATTCCCTCAACAGACGGAAAAAGGGCTGGTTTTTCCTCCAATCCCTTTTCCTGATAACAGCACACAAACTGCCCGCAGACGCGCAGTGTCTCCTCTGTGTAACAGGGACATCCGCATCCGCACACCTGCTGTTCCTTTCTATAATTTAACCTGCCATCTACTGCTCTGCAATAAAAATATCCTTCACTGTCTGCTATTGCAACATGTTCATCTCTGTTCATAGTTAATCCTTTTTGGTAAACTCTATAATCCAGCCTTTTCCTTCACTGCCGTCATTCGTCTTGTACGTGCCGTACTCCATACGGCAGGTAAAGGAAACCCCCTGCTCCGCCTTCATCTCATTTACCACATTCTCCATCGCTTTTTTGACCTTGGACTCATCATTCCCAATATTGGAATTTCTGTAGACGGTGCCAAACTTTTCTATATTGTAGCGTATCGCCCGGTTCAGTGCCAGTTTCAAGTCCCTGTCATTGCGAAAAGGTCCTGCAAGACTATTGCTGAGATAATTATTTCTATAATTAATGAGATATGCCTGCATCGTCATATTCGCAACATTCTTGTCCAGCTTGGATTCGCTCTCATACACCTCCTTGAGCAGTTTGCCGCTGTCCTGCAAAATGCAGGAATCCAGCATTGCATACCCCATCAGAAACGAGTCCAGATACTTGATATAAGTGTTTTCATCCATATCCTCCACGTCATCTTCATCGAAATCACTCAGCTCAGGATTCTTATAAAATGAAAAGGTCCCTTTGGTCAGCTTCGTGAGATCTGAACCTGTCACAACGGAGTTCGCTGTGCCTGCATTCTTGGAGACCAGCCCGTCACCCGGCACATAATACGTACCGTTGAGGGATACCTGAAACCAGCCGTTTGACGTGATTCCTGTCACGCTGACCGGCAGGTCTTTTGCAATGACCGTCACCACACCCGAACTGATGTCAGGCTGCTTGTATACGGTTGTCTTGTCGTTGCTGTAGAGTACCGCCTTGCTCTCCTTCACGGTAAACTCGACCGCATAGGTCTTTTGCATCTGGCGGTTTGTACCGGCAGACTGCGCTGTGGAAACTGCAAGAATAGCAGCCGCCAGCGCAAATGTTACTTTGATTCCTAATTCCTTTGTTTTTTTCATACTCTTTTCCCTTTTATTTCCAGATTCCTACCCTGTCCTCCGGCGCCACATACATTCCATCGGTTTCTTTGATATCATAGATCTTGTAAAATGCATCACACGAGCTTAAAACCGCATTCACGCGCACCTTATTGGGCGAATGGGTGTCTGTATTTAACAAATACATCATAAAACTTGCCGTGTCCTCGCTTGCCCAGTTGTATGTCATCTGGCCAAATGCCTCGTCAAGTGCTTTTGCATCATCGCCGATAATGGATGTGATGCAGGTCATCGCGCCGAGGTCTGCAATGTTTTCCATCAGTGTCAGGTCTCCGTTGACCTTGGTTCCCATCATCTCATAACCGCTGTAATAATCAATGATTGACTGGGACATTTTCTTATACTCTGCCATCTCCTCGTCCGTCCACCAGACATTGTAATTGCCGTACTCGTCGTAGAGTGCACCGCTTGAGTCAAATGCGTGGCTGACCTCGTGGGCAATGACAAATCCGATTCCACCCAGATTGGCACCGTCGCTGTTGTCACTGTCATAAAACGGCGCCTGCAAGATGGCTGCCGGGAAGATAATTTCATTGTTTAGAGGATCGTACATCGCATTGATTGTCTGCGGTGTCACATCCCATTCTGACCGGTCCACCTTCGTTCCCAGCTTGTTCAGGCTGTCGTCGATGGCAACCTGCATACTCACCAGCAGATTTGACAGCAGGCTTCCTCCCTCTGAGATCGGTGTCACCTGCATCATATCGCGCGCTGCCGGCCACTGGTCTGGATACCCGATTTTCACCTGCATTGTCTCGAGCTTTCGGATGGCCTTCTTTTTGGTCGCGTCGCTCATCCACTCCTGACGGCTGATAATCCTCTCATATTCCGCCAAAATCTGCCCGATCATCCTCTCCACAGCCTCTTTGTCTTCCGGTGAAAAATGTTCCTTGACATAGATCATGCCAAAATCCCACGGAAGCATATCCTGTGTCAGATTCTTCCATGTCTTCTCATCTCCCCAGCTCTCTGTGATGCCGTACAGCGCATTTTTCATGTCGTCGCTGAGTTTTGCATACGTCGCGTTCGCATATTTTGCGGTGTCATTGAGCATGACAAAGGTCGAGTAGTCCTTTAATGCCTGTAGATTTTCTTCCACCAGCAGCGAATTGATCGTTTTGGCCTGCTCTACATCCATGACGATATATTTATCCTGTCCGTCGATCTTCAGTGTCTTCAGCATTCTGGGCACATCCACATTCGTATATAGCTTTTGCAAGTCCTGCTGTGTATACACGTTATAAGTGATTGCCGGATCATACATCTGCTCGGTCGTCAGCGTGGACGCGCAGATCTTGCGCAGCAGTTCCTCGATCGAGTCGGTGCTCTGCGCCGCCTCATTTGCCGTCATGCCAAACTCCATCAGCATATCATTGATATAATCAAGGTACATATCCACATATTCCTGCGTGTTCTCGCCCTCAATATACTCCTTGCCAATCAGGGTGTCGGCATACATCATATACACTGCGTACTCGCTCGAATCCGCCTTATCCTGCATGATATTGTAGCCGCCAACAATACTGCTGAAGCCAAACTCACCGCTCAGATGTGCCAGCGCATCCACATACTCCTCTATCGTTGCGGCATCGCGGATGCTGTCCATATGCGGCTTTAGCGGGCCAAGCCCCGTCTCATTGCGGTTTTCCATATTGGTCACGCACTCATACATATCCTTGATCTTCTGCTCGGAGGTACCCTTCTCATACGTTTTGCCATCTGACGCCAGCTCATCAATGATCTCCTCCATCTCGCTGCTCACAACGGCATTTAACTCGCCAAACCAGTCCCAGTGTGCATCTGTGGGTGCAAGCTCAATCTTTGATAAGAGGTTTTGGTTGACAAATTCATAATAGTCGTCCTGATACCGTACCTCCTTGTCCTCTTCTTCGCCGTCCGCCTCATTCTCCTTGATGACAATATCATTCTTGTCATCTTCCGTCTCCTTCTCCTTGTCTGCCTGCTCCTTCTTGGCATCCTCTTTCCCGTTCTTCCCACTGTTGAACAAATCCTTGATACTGCTCTGCGTCTTATTCTCTGCTGTAGTGTCCTGCTCCTTTGTTCCTGTACTGCACCCTGTCATCTGTAGGGTCAACATCACTGCCATAAACAGCGCCAATGCTCTCTTCTTCATGCCTTTTAACCTTTCCTCCATTAATGAGCTTTATTTAAAATACAGCTTAATATATTTATATTATAACAAAATAAAATAAAACACAACAACTCTCTGAAAACTTAATATTCCCTTAATATTAAAATTTTGTTATTTTTGTGTTTACAATTTCCTCAAAAACGCGTACTATTAAATAGGAAGGAAAGAGGTTGTTATTATGATAGGTTTTTTATTGATTCTTTTGGAAATTTTTGTGTCACTGGTTACCCTGACCGTTCTGTATTTAATCTCCATCAAGCCGCGGCTGCATGGACGGCCTGATTACAAGCCATTCTTCGGTCATATGTACGCCCACCGCGGGCTCCACAACATGAGTCCTGCCATTCAAAAACTGAAAAATATCGAAAATTCTTCCGAGAAGCTGCCGGAAAACTCGTATGCTGCCATCAAGCGCGCCGCCGACCTTGGTTATGGAATCGAGTTCGACGTACATCTCACCAAAGATGACATTCCCGTCGTCTTTCACGATGATACGCTCAACCGCATCTGCGGCGTCAAAGGGAATCTAAGAGACTATACATACGAGGAATTACAGCAGTTCCGCCTGCTCGGAACACAGGAGCGCATCCCCGCATTTGCAGAGATCCTCAAGATGGTGGACGGCAGAGTTCCTTTAATCATTGAATATAAAGTAGAAAAAAATGCAGACAAGCTATGCCGCATCTGCGATGAGATTTTATCGGATTACAAAGGGCTGTACTGTATAGAATCCTTTCATCCGCTGGCAGTGCGCTGGTACAAGACGCACCGCCCCAATATTGTCAGAGGGCAGCTCTCGGAGGACTTTACCCGGCAGAAGCTCAATATTCCCTACTTCCTGCTGTCGCACCTGATCGGAAACTGCTATGCCTCCCCGGATTTCATCGCCTACAACTGCAAACACAGAAACGAGCTTTCCCGGACGCTCTGCCGCAAGCTCTACAAGAGCCTGAGTGTGGCGTGGACTGTCCGCTCGCAGGAGGAGCTTGACAACGTATCCCAGAGCTTTGATCTTTTTATCTTTGAAGGCTTTGATCCAATGCAGCAGTCATAAACATATTTTTTAAAAAAGTTAATAATAAATTGTCCCAATTTTCACAAAATTTTCAGACAATTCTTTGTGCTACCTGACAAATTTTCCAATTACGGGCTAAATTTTCTGATTTTTACTTGAATTTTTGCATAAAAGCATGTATAGTGATAGTATTCAGTAATGTAGCATGCATTCACTGTATCAGCACTAAAAACGCTGCTTCAATATAAATCGGAGATTTATATTGAAACCAGATTCTAAGATAGGAATTAGGAGGATTCCCGTATGAAAGATTTAAGAGAAATGGATTTCGAAACTTTAAAAAACAACTTTGATAACCTATGCAGTGAGATAAACGAAGGCACCGATGCCGTCGCGCTCACGCTGAAAAGCGGCCGAAAGGTCTACATTATGCCTGAGCAAAGCTATGACAACATTACACGGTTCGTCATACAAAATACGTCGGTAAAGGTTTTACATTAAAAAACAGCCCTGTTGGATTTCGAATTTCAACAGGGCTGTTTTTTATTTTACTCTCAGTTCGGATACGCGTTTCTCGCGGACGGTTGTTCTCTTGTAACAGATCGAATACATCACTGCGGATAACAACAGCGCCAGCAGCACATCGAGCATGGAGTGCTGTTTGATGAGCACTGTCGAGAAAATGATACTCACGCCAAGGGCGAGCATCGCTGTCTTGATCACCCGGTGGCCGGCAAAGCATTTGCTTCTCCACACTGCAATCATGATTGCCACCGAATTATAGACATGAATGCTTGGCAAAATGTTGGTCGGCGTGTCCGTTGCATACAGATTGCGAATCAGATCAATAAAAATACTCTCGTGGTCAAACGTCTTTGGTCTCAGGTTATGCCCGTTTGGAAAGACTGCTGACACGATGATAAAGATTGTCATCCCCGCCATCAGAAATGCGACCAGCTTCTCACTCTCCTCTTTGTCCCGGATGCACAATAGCACCACGGTGAGCGCCACATAGGGAAACCATAGCAGATAGGGCACAATAAATACTTCACAAAATGGAATATAGGCATCGACTGCAAAATTAATCTCATGCACTGCGACGGTGCGCCTCTCGAGATAAAAAAATGCTGCGAGATAAAATACCGCATACACTGCCATGATGACCAACGCCTTGTACTGCACAAAAAGTCCAGCTGTTTTTGTTTTCATAAAATTTTTCACAAATTCTCCTCCCCAGAGCATCCGCCACTACAAACAATGCTCTAAATGCTTTGAATACATTCATCTCTTTCTAAGTTCATCATTATAAAATATACCCTATCCAAAGTCAACTTATAAATACAAATATTTAAGCAATCTTCAGAAAATCTTAATAAGTCCCCGAATTTGTGGGCAAAAATGAGAGGGTGTGCATATTGTATAAAATTTTATGAAATTTTTAATCATTTTTCCATGATTTGATATTTGATTATTTTGCGTATTTTTAGTACACTAAGAAAGGAAGGCAGTTAATGATTATTTTATAAATAAATTGGAGGGTTTGTCTGTTATGAAATTCGATATGCATTGCCACACGAAGGAAGGCTCTATGGATGGAAAGATTCCCATAGCGGAGTACATCCAAATCCTCAAATCCAAGGGCTTTCAAGGAATGCTTGTAACAGATCACGATTCATACAACGGGTTTCGCAAATACCGCGATCATTTAAAAGGAAGCATTGATAATTTTGTCGTCCTGAAGGGGATCGAGTACGATACGATTGACGCAGGACATATCCTCGTGATACTTCCTGAACATGTCAAGCTGCTGCTGATGGAATGCCGCGGCCTGCCTGTGAGGGTTTTACAGGATGTCGTGCACAGACACGGCGGAATCCTCGGGCCTGCACATCCATGCGGAGAGCGTCATTTGAGCATCACGCGCACGCGCGCCTACAAGAAAAACCCTGCCGGCCTCATGAAACATTTTGACTTTGTGGAGGCGTTCAACGCCTGTGAATCCCCAGAATCCAACACGGATGCGCGCAAGCTTGCCATGCAGTACGGACTGCCGATGTTTGGCGGCAGCGACTCCCACCACCCAGACTGCGTGGGCACTGCCTACACAGAGGTCAAATCCAATGTGACATGTGAGTCCGAGCTGATCTCCTATGTGAAGGAGGCGCACAGCGTCAATTACGGCGGAGAATATTATCATGGTACCGTGAAGGGCAAACTTGGCATCTTCAACCATGTTTTAGTGGAAGGTTTCTGGTTTTACAACCACTTTGCAAGCATGTACCGCCATCACAAGAGAAAACTTGCCCTGTCACTTCTGAATCAGTAACCCCATGAATCATACATAAAAAAGTGTTTCCTTTTCCATCGGAAACACTTTTTTGCATCATATCATCTTCTCCTCCTTGCCCGGCGTCAGAATCCGAAAGGAACCGCTGCCCGGCTCAAATACGACCGTCCGCGGAAAGTTTTCCCCCACATCCGATGCAAGCAGCGGAATCCCAAGCGCGTCAAGCTTCTCGATCACCGCGTTCAGATTTCTCGAGGAAATGTCCCTGCTCTCTGGAATCTCGTCACAGTGAAACATGTGGGCAGCCCCCGCAATCTTTGCCACCAGACGCTTGCGCTGCGCCCCCTCGAGCACCAGTGTGTCTATCATCTCATCAAGCCCGCTGTCTGCATACTTCGCCGCGACAAAATCCTGCCTGCCTGTCATTGTGTGATTGGGCAGCATCACATGCAGCAGTCCGCCCACACCGGTGTGCGGGTCTCTCAGCGCTACGCCGACACACGACCCCAAATCCTTTGTCATCAATTTCGTCTCTCCTCTGGCAGTCTTATAGTCCCCCATATTTACGACAACCATACTTTCTAGTTCCGCTAATGTAAATGCCGCCACGCCAAAACCTCCATTAAATTTGCAATCGACGCCAATGCACCATGCAATGGCATAGTTCCCCTCACCGGCGTATGCATAAAAATTTGATTCAATAGTGATATCCTCATTATACCAAATTTTCCAAGTCTTTCAAGAAAAAAATACAGACAGCCCCTCACTGGAACTGCCCGTTCTCATATTTCTCAAAAAATTCATTTAAATTCAACAGACACTTGATCATCACTTTCATCTCGTCCTCGTCCAGACCTCTCACAATCGCTTTGATCATATTCCTGTGAAACCCTCTGTGATGGCAGAATGCCTTTTTGCCTTTGGGGGTGAGCACGACCAAAACAACACGCTTGTCTGTTTTGCTCCGCTCTCGTATGATATATCCCTTCTCCTCAAGACTGTTCATGTTGGTGGTCAAGGTGCCCATAGTCACATTCAGACGTTTCGCAATATCCGACATCCGGCGCGGCTCCTCGATTCCGATCGCCTCGATGATATGCATGTCATTGTTTGTGATATCTTTGTACTCTTCGGTGATGATCGCCTTCTCTTCCGCATCCATGATATTGTTAAAAAGTTTTACCAGCATCTCATTCAAAACCCTGCTCGTCGTCTTCTCGATGGTACTCACCTCCAAATCACCTGTCTGAACCATGCCGCGCAGCCATATCAGCCGCTTTCGATCACTTACCATACCAGCACGCTCGCACCATACGTCAGCCCTGCACCGAATCCAGACAGCACAATTCTGTCCCCTCTCTTGATAAGGCCTTTGCGGCTGCACTCATCGAGCAGTACAGGAATTGTCGCGGAGGACATGTTGCCGATCTCATGAATATTCATCGGAAACTTTGTGATATCCGCCTTGAGATGCTTTGCCACAGACTCGATAATGCGGACATTTGCCTGATGTAAGATAAACCAGTCCACATCGCTAACCGTCATTCCAGCCTTGTCAAGCGCCTGCTGGATACAAGCGGGAACCTGTTTGGTAGCAAATTTGTAAACTTCCTGACCGTCCATCTGAATATACGGCTTTACGGCCTGTTCCTCTGCAAAAAAGGCACTGCTTACCGCGCGCTCTGCACAGGACAGCACCATCCCTTTTGCACCGTCCGAGCCCTGCACCATACATTCCATGCCAGCCCTGCGCCCGTTCTCATAAATGCACACTTCCGCTGATGCCTCCACGAATGCTGCCCCTGCGCCGTCGCCAAACAGGATGCAGGTTCCCCTGTCTTTCCAGTCCACAAGTTTTGAGAGCACCTCGCTGCCCACAATCAGGGCATTTTTGTATACGCCTGTCTGTAGATAAGCATTTGCTGTGTTCAGTGCAAACAAAAAGCCTGAACAAGCTGCATTGAGGTCAAACGCGACCGCGTCTGCCGCGCCGATCAAGTCCTGCACCTGACAGGCACAGCACGGCAGCAGAAGCTCCGGCGAACAGGTCGCAACCAGAATCATATCCACCTCCGCGGCTGTTTTTCCTGCCATCTCAAGCGCCCTCTCGCACGCCTTCGCAGCGAGTACAGACACGGTTTCCCCTGTGGAAATCCTGCGCTGCGCAATGCCAGTCCGCTTCTGAATCCACTCGTCAGAGGTTTCCACAAGCTCCTGTAAGTCGAAATTTGTCACGATTTTCTCCGGCAGTGCACTGCCTGTGCCGGTTATCTTTATTGTCATACTGAAAATTCCTCCATTATATCCGCTACGGTTTCGATATGATCTGCCCTGTAAGCATTGCTCCCGCAGAAAATAAGCCCCTCGTCCAGATTTCCCTCGACGGCGTTGATCAATGCCTCGGTAATGCAGTAGGGCGCCGTGTCCGGCTTACAGGTGATAATGCACTGCCGGCATCCGCGCATAAAGCGCTCTCCCGCCTGCACCTTATCCAGAAAAGCATTGTGTATCGCGCGCCCCGGCATTCCTACCGGGCTTTTGACAATCACGATATCCTCCTTCTTCGCCTCCAGATACGCCTGCTTGTACGCATCGGATGCATCGCACTCTCTGGTCGTGACAAAGCGCGTGGCAAGCTGTACCCCCTTTGCCCCCATCGCAAGATAGTGATCAAGATCGCTGCGCTCATACACGCCGCCCGCCACGACGACGGGCACCTCAAGCTCATCTGCAAGCGCGATGATATCACGGATTTCTGCGTCATAGTCCTTCTCTCCGGTCACGGTATACGCCTCAATGTCCTCCTTTGAGAAGCCCAGATGCCCGCCTGCTAACGGCCCTTCTATGACAACCAAGTCCGGCTTGCGGTCATATTTCTTTTTCCAGTGCTTTGCAATGACGCGCAGCGCCTTTTGGCTGGATACGATCGGCGCAATCTTTGCGCTGCCAGCAAGCTCAGGCAGTGTCATGGGCAGCCCTGCACCAGAGATAATCAGGTCCACACCGGCTGCCGCTGCCGCTCTCACATAATCCTCATAGCGTCTGGTCGCCACCATGATATTGACGCCAATCACGCCGCCTGCCGCCTTGCTTCGCGCTTTTTGAATCTCCTCGCCGACTGCCCTTAGATTGCACTCAATGGAATTGCGGGCAAAATCAGGGTCGCGGTAGCCGATCTGCGCCGTCGATATCACCCCGACACCGCCTGCCGCTGCCACGGCGCCCGCCAGTCCTGACAAGCTGACACCGACCCCCATTCCGCCCTGTATCACAGGAACACGCGGACATAAGTCTCCTATCCTTAATTCACTTACACTCATTTTTGTACCCCTTAAAAGTTCCTGAAACGGTCATAGCGCTCCGCTGCAATCTGCTCTCCGGTCTTGCCGTCATATTTTTGCAGAAACTCTTTGATATATTCCTTCATATAGCTGCCGATTGCCGCTGCGGTCTTATGGTCTGCACCGCCAAACTCCGGCACAATGCGCTCAATCACACCGAGACGCTTCAAATCCTGCGCCGTGATGTTCATGACCTCGCTCGCCTCCTGTGCGCGGTTGGAATCTTTCCACAGAATCGAAGCAAATCCCTCCGGTGAGAGAATCGAGTAGGTCGCGTTCTCCATCATCCACACCTCATTGCCGACAGCCGTCGCAAGCGCGCCGCCGCTGCCGCCCTCTCCAATGAGAATGCACAGCACCGGTACTTTCAGCCCTGACATCTCGAGCAGATTTCTGGCAATCGCCTCACCCTGCCCGCGCTCCTCTGCCTCGAGACCGCAGAACGCGCCGGACGTATTGACAAAGCTGATAATCGGACGGTTAAACTTCTCCGCCTGCTTCATCAGGCGCAGCGCCTTTCTGTACCCTTCCGGCAGCGGCATGCCAAAGTTTCTCTCCTGACACTCCTTGAAATCCTTGCCCTTAATGTCTGCCACCACAGTCACAGGCTGTCCCTCGATAAACCCGATGCCGCCGATCAGCGCCTTGTCATCCGCAAATCCTCTGTCACCGTGCGCCTCGACAAAGATGTCAAAAATACTGTCCATATAATCAAGCGCTGACGGGCGCTCCACCTGACGGACTGCCTTGACCTTCTCCCACGCGCTGCGCGGTTTCGACTTCCAAGTCTGCTCCTTTAACTCCTCGGTCAACTCAAAGTGAAAATCCGTGTTCGGATAAAAATCCGCATACGTCTTCTTGCCTGTTCCCTGATGGGATTTTATCAGAAAATGGATGGTCTTTTTCAAATTCTCACGCTGTACAATCCCGTCCACAAAGCCATGCTCCACCAAAAACTCGGAGGTCTGGAAGCCTTCTGGAAGCTCCTGACCGATCGTCTGCTTGATGACTCTGGGACCTGCAAAGCCAATCAGCGCGCCCGGCTCTGCCATAATCACATCACCGAGCATCGCAAAGCTTGCTGTCACGCCGCCTGTCGTGGGATCTGTCAGAATGGAGCAGTACAGCAGCCCCGCATCGCCGTGTCTCTTGATCGCAGCGGAGGTCTTTGCCATCTGCATCAAAGACACAATGCCCTCCTGCATTCTGGCGCCGCCGGAACAGCAGAACAAAAATACAGGCAGTTTCAGCTCCGTCGCGCGCTCGATTGCCTTGGTGATCTTCTCGCCGACAACATGCCCCATGCTTGCCATCATAAAGCGCGAATCACAGATCCCAAGCACAATCTCATCGCCAAATACCTTGCAGCGGCCCACGGTCACAGCTTCCTTTAATCCGGTCTTTTCCCTCGCCGCTGCGAGTTTGTCCTCGTATCCTTCATAATCCAGCGGGTTGCTTACCTCCATGTCCTCAAACCACGGTTCGAAGCTCTTTGCGTCCGCCACCATGCGGATTCGGTTGTTGGTTTTTACCCGAAAATATCCGCCGCACTCATAACAGATATACTTCTTCTTGACAACGCGTGCACGGTCTACCATCCTGCCGCATTTGGGGCACTTGATCAGACTGGACTCCTCCGTTTTCTGAGGCTTCTCAGCCTGTATCCCCGCGGCTTCTTCTGTGTTCTGCGGCGTCTCTTCCGATTTATTTTTCAGCCTTTGTTCCAGCCTGTTGTACAAATTCAGGGGAAATCTCCTCTTGGTTTTCACCTGCTGTGCTTCTTCCATCTTAACCCTCCCCGCCGCCTACACGGCTTATCTTCTCACACAAACCACCATGTCACCTTTGGCAGCTTTCATATAACCGAAAAACGCTACTTGTCGCGTTTTTCCAGCGTGAAACTTAGTACTTCTCCGCGAAATGCCCTCTGGCATGAGTGGCTAGAAGTACTTTTCACGCTCCAATAGCAAACATTAACTCCGCCTTGCATGCCGTCTTGCCATTGACAGTGGCAACTGCCTCACCGACGCCGATTGGCCCTTTGACCTTGACAATCTTGGTCTCAAGCATCAGCACATCGCCCGGCAGCACCTTCTGCTTAAACCGCGCCTTGTTGATTCCTGCAAAGTACGCGGTTTTGCCCTTCCACTCCGGCAGCCCAAGCAGGGCGACTGCCCCGACCTGCGCCAGCGCCTCCACGATCAGCACGCCCGGCATCACGGGATTGCCCGGAAAATGCCCCGCAAAATAAGGCTCATTGAAGCTCACACACTTCTTTCCGAGCGCCCTTGTGCCCTCCTCAAGCTCCTCGATGGTATCCACCAGCATAAACGGGTGCCTGTGGGGGATAATCTCCATAATTTCCTTCGCTGTATAAACTGACATCTGTGTCACCTTTTTCTTTCTGAATCCTACTCTGTATACTTTTTTATCAAAATGCTGGTGTTATGTCCGCCAAAGCCCAGCGAGTTGCTGAGCGCATAGGGCACTTCCTCGCTGCTGCTCTCCTTGCAGTAATTCAAGTCCATCTCCTCCTCGCACGCCGAAAGACCGACTGTGCGGTGGATATACCCCTCCTCAATCTCTTTCACGCAGGCAACAAACTCTACTGCGCCCGCCGCGCCGAGCAGATGCCCGATCATAGACTTTGTCGAGTTGATCTTGATATCCTTCGCGTGCGCGCCAAACGCGAGCTTGATTGCCCTCGTCTCGAACAGATCATTATGATGCGTCGCAGTTCCATGCGCGTTGATATAGGTGATATCCTCCGGCGCCGCGCCTGCATCCTTCACCGCATTTAACATCGCAGCAGCCGCGCCTGCGCCGTCCTCCGCCGGGGATGTGATGTGATAAGCGTCTGACGAACAGCCATATCCCACAACTTCCGCATAAATCTTAGCGCCGCGCGCCTTTGCGTGCTCAAGCTCCTCCAGCACGACAATGCCAGCGCCCTCACCCATGACGAAACCGCTCCTGTCCTTGTCAAACGGAATGGAGCAGCGCGCCGGGTCCTCGCAGGTAGACAGCGCTGTCAATGAAGAAAAGCCTGCGATGCCAATCGGGGTGATCGAGCTCTCTGTGCCGCCTGCCACCATGAGATCTGCGTCGCCGTACTGGATTGTCCGAAATGCCTCGCCGATGGAGTTTGTGCCTGTGGCGCACGCTGTCACCACATTGATGCTCTTGCCCTTGAGATTAAATGCGATGCTCACATTGCCTGCCGCCATGTTCGAGATCATCAGAGGCACCAATAAGGGCGCTACTCTGGACGGCCCCTTCTCCTCAAGCTTGGTGTGCTCCCGCTCCATCGCCTGCAAGCTGCCAATGCCGCTGCCTACTGCGCAGCCTGCCCGGTAGGGGTCCTCCTTGGACATGTCAAGACCCGCATCCTCGATCGCTTCCTTTGCCGCTGCCACTGCATACTGGCAAAACGGCTCCATGCGGCGCGCTGCCTTCTTATCCATATAGTCTGCGGCGTTAAAATCCTTGACCTCCGCTGCCAGCTTGCATTTATAGTCTGCTGTATCAAAATAGGAAATCGGTGCAAAACCGATTTTCCCCTCTTTTACACTATTCCAGAAAGAAGCAACATCATTGCCAATCGGGGTGATTGCGCCCATTCCTGTCACTACTACTCTTCTCTTCATATTATAAACTCCCATCTGCCTGCTTTAGCAGGCGTACAAAATAGATCTATATACACATGCCGCCGTCCACACAAATGACCTGCCCGGTGATGTAATCCGAGCTGCTGCCTGCCAGAAACAGGACAAGATCTGCAATGTTTTTGGTGCTTCCCATCTTTCCCATAGGTATCATGCTGTTTAACGCCTTCTTGGCATCCTCTGTCATATTCTTGGTCATGTCCGTGTCGATAAAGCCCGGTGCAACCGCATTGACATTGACCCCGCGGCTTGCAAACTCGCGCGCGACACTTTTGGTCAGTCCGATCAGCCCTGCTTTCGACGCAGAATAATTTGCCTGCCCCGCATTGCCAAGCACCCCGCTCACGGAGGAGATATTGATGATCTTCCCGCCTCTTTGTTTGATGAAACCGCGCGACAGATGCCGTATCATGTTAAAGGCACCTTTTAGATTGGTGTCAAGGACGGCGTCGTAGTCCTCCTCTGTCATGCGCATAATCAGGTTGTCCCTCGTGACGCCTGCATTGTTCACGAGGATGTCCACCTTTTTATACTTGTCAAGCACCTGCTTTACAAACGCCTCGCTCGCCGCAAAATCAGACACATTGCACTGTATTGCCTCCGCGCTGCCGCCCGCCTCTGTAATCTTTGCGACAACTTCCTCTGCGCTCTCTTTCGAGCCGTTATAGTTCACAATCACTGTCGCGCCGTCTGCTGCCAGCGCAAGCGCAATCTCCCTGCCAATGCCTCTGCCTGCGCCTGTCACAAGGGCAATTTTTCCCGTCAACATGCCAACTCCTCCAATACCTTCTCCAAGTCTGCCACTTTATCTATATTCATGCATTTTACGTCCTTGTTGATTTTCTTCATAAATCCACTCAGCGATTTTCCCGGTCCGATTTCTATGAATGTATCAATGCCGTCCGCGATCATTTTCTCAATCGTCTGCTGCCAGCACACAGAATTGGACACCTGATTTTTGAGCAGTGTCTTGACAGGCGCCGCCTCCACCACATCGAGCGCATCTACATTGCTGATGTATGGAATGGCTGGTTTTCTAAGCTGAATGCCTATCAGCTCCTTCTCAAGTTTCTCTCCCGCACCTTTTAACAGCGCAGAGTGAAATGGCCCGCTGACTTTGAGCGGCACACAGCGCTTTGCGCCGGCTTCCGAACATGCCTGCGCCGCTGCCATCACTGCCTGCTCCTCGCCTGTAATGACGATCTGGTCCGGACAGTTGTAGTTTGCGATGGTCACGATCCCCTCTGTCTGACGGCAGATCTGTTCAATCTTGTCACTCTCAAGCCCAAGCACTGCGGTCATGGCGCCGCCTTCTGGATACGCCTCCTGCATAAAGATGCCGCGTTTTCTGATAATGTAGAACAAATCCTTCAAATCCATCACGTCCGCCGCTGCCAGTGCGCCGTACTCGCCAAGGCTCAGTCCTGCGGTGGCATTCGCCTTGATACCCTTGGACTCGACCACTTTTAAGATTGCGACCTCTGTGGCAAGCATCGCGATCTGTGTGTACTCTGTGATATTGAGGTTGTCATTCTCTGTGAAGCAAAGCGCCTCCATATCCAGCCCGGACACCTCACCTGCCAGCTGGTAAACCTTCTTTGCCTCCTCATATGTATCATAAAAATCTTTTCCCATGCCCACATACTGTGAACCCTGTCCCGGAAAAATAAATGCTATTTTGTTCATTCTCTGCCTCTCTTAGTGATGCAGCCAGCCTTCAAACCACAGGCTGCCGCATCCGTTGACCCTGTTATATTAGAATGTTTTATTCAGGAGCGCCAATCCCTGCTCCATAATCTCTGTGATGATCTCCCTGCACGGCTGCTCTTTTTTGACAAGTCCTGCAATCTGGCCTGCCATGACCGTGCCGTTCACCACATCTCCCTCCATCACTGCCTTCCTGAGCGAACCGAGCGTAAGTTTCTCCAGTTCCATGAAATCAGCGCCTTCTTTTTCGAGTTTTAAGTACTCTTTTGTCATTTTATTGCGGATACTTCTGACTGGATGCCCTGTCGTCATGCCTGTCACTGCCGAGTCAATATCCTTTGCCTTGATGAGCATTGCCTTGTACTTCTCATGTACGATAGATTCTGTCGCCGCCACAAAGCGCGTGCCGATCTGCACTGCCTCTGCGCCGAGCATAAAGGCTGCTGCAAATCCTCTGCCGTCCGCGATGCCGCCAGCCGCCACGACTGGAATCTCCACCGCATCTGCAATCTGCGGCACAAGCGCCATCGTCGTGATCGAGCCGATATGTCCGCCGCTCTCCATGCCCTCTGCGACAACGGCATCTGCGCCGCCGCGCTGCATCAGCTTCGCCATCGCGACACTCGCCACGACAGGGATAACCTTCACGCCAGCCGCCTTCCACATCTCCATGTATTTCGATGGATTGCCCGCACCTGTTGTGACCACTTTGACGCCCTCGTCCACAACCACCTGCGCGATGGCATCTGCCTCTGGATTCATCAGCATGATGTTCACGCCAAACGGCTTACTGGTCACTTCCTTTACCTTCTGAATCTGCTCTCTGACAAACTCTGCGGGCGCCCCGCCGGCACCGATGATTCCCAGTCCTCCGGCTTCTGACACTGCTGCCGCCAGATTGTGCTCAGCGACCCATGCCATCCCGCCCTGAAGGATGGGGTATTCTATGCCTAAGATTTCTGTTATTCTTGTTTTCATACAAATCTTATTCCTCTACGCCCTTGTCCTGCAAATACTTGATGATCGAGCCTACAGTTGTGATCTGCTCTAAATCCTCGGCAGGAATCTCCACACCGTACTCATCCTGAAATGCGTCTACAAGCTCAAATAAATCAAGCGAATCTGCATCCAAATCCTCCTTAAAGCGGGTCTCCTCTGTGATCTCTACGCCCTCGATATTTAACTGCTCCTCGATGATTTCTTTTACTCTTTCTAACATGATTTTTTCCATCCTTTCATTTCATAAAATGTTTCTTTTTCATTTCTGCACTTTGCATTTTTGATTTCCTTTTTTGCTTCAATACTCTGCCCTGTATAAAGGCTGGCATCAAATTATTTTGAATCTCAAATGTTTTGATTTTCAAATATTTTGACTCTCAAAGTATTTACTGGTAACAGAATATACCTAACAGCGTGCGTTGTCAACAGGTTTTTTCCAGAATCTGCCTGTTTGATGTGTATTTAATACTTTGTTTAGAAATGGTTAGAGGGGACTGATTAAAACAAAAGCGGCTCAATAAAATGAACCGCTCTTTCAATCTTGTTAGTCCGTAATCTTGAACCGTAGTGTCTTTGTCCCATAATACCGCCCAGTGCCCTGAACCGTCACCTGCGCGGTTCCTGCCTTGGTGTTATTTTTATAGGAAATTATTTTGATTTCTTCGTCTGTAAAAGCCACTGCATCCCTGTCACCATATACGATATCTTCCGGCTTGAGTGTCACGGGATGTCTGCCATCAAAAACCTTGGCTTCCGGGATCCTTATCTTTTTTAATTTTGCAAGACTCTTTTCGGCAACCCGGTATGATAAGCTCCGCTCACCTATATAACTGGATTGCTGCGCAGGCTTGATGGTGAGTGTCAGCATGGTTCCTTTTGGTGCTGTTGTCTCCCTGCTGTCCCATTCGAGGCTGTAGTCCCTGCCATTTTTCAGTTTCACACCTGCATAATCTGTCACTTTGACTGCTGTCCTGCCCTTTTCCATTTTTGCTGCATCCAGCACAAGTTCCTCTGGCACGGTGACACAATCTGAAAAATCTGCTTTGACGATAGGAATATCTTGTAATGTAACCGTTCCCTTGCAGGCATTTTTGCCTGTCAGTACCATCGTAACCGTTGAGCCAGCCATCTTTTTCTGCCTGTCACTATAAGTATATTTCACTTTATAATCTGTCCCCTCTGTCAAAGTCCTGCCATCCTCGAGCACAATCTTTTTGAGCCTTGCCCCCTTAGGCGAATAGGGCACGTCTGTCACAGCGCTGCGCAAATCCGCCTCCTTTAACGTAAATGGGCGGATGGTAAATTGATACTGTACAGTGCCTGCAAAATTCCCGATTCCCTTTACAACTGCGGTTGCGGTACCCGCCGTGCTGTTCTTTTTATATGTAATGGCATAATCGGTTCCCTCTTTTAACACATAGTCTGGCACACCCTGTTCTCCTTGGAGTGTCAGCTGCAAATCCTTTAAACGCACTGGGGTTCCCTGATAGTCATAACTATCTGTATACTGATTGACTGCAAGGTTTTTCACATTGGGCTTTTTGATTGTAAAGCTGAGTGTCTTAGTGCCGATGTATGTACTGTCGTTCTCCGCATTCCTTCCCAAGCCAATCATTGTCACTGCTGCCTTTCCAGCGTTATAGTTATTTTTGTATACAACTTTATAGCTGATGTCCTCTTTTGCATCCGTACCTGTCACTTCCACCCGAGGCATCACCGCGCTGCCTGTAAAGAATGCATTTCTGACATCGGACGCATTCAGCCTGAATTTCAGCTTTCCTAGATCGACTGTATTCTCTTTGGCTGCATTGCGCTTGTCATAAATAACATATGGCTGTGTGACAATTCCTTCATAATTTCCTTTCAAGTGGATTCTCAAAGCATGGTTTCCGATGCATTTGTGGTCATCGGGATTTCCCTCGGAATCCTTGTCAGGGTATTCTGTACTGTAATCAATGCCTTGAATTAGTTTCTCTGTTCCATAAAAGACTTCTGGTCTGGGGAACTGTGCTTTTTTATTAAAATACAATGAAGGTACATAGATCTTCAACTCTTCTCCCATATATTCTGCTGGACGGGCATGAATGGCATAGCGCTGTACCACAGTGCCTGCATAATTTCCACAAAAACGCAAAATTACCTCATGTTCCCCGACAGCTGTATAGCTGTCTCCATTTTCAGGATATGACAGCGTGTAATCGATCTGCTCTGCCAGCTTCCAGTTGTCATATGCCAGCACGGGCTTTGCCTTCTGCACAGCTCCATTATAATATAATTCTGGAAAGGATACTGCAAACTTGGAATCTCCGCCCTCTACCTTTCGTGGAAGGATGGAATAGTCCTTTGTCACCACGCCTTTATAATTTCCTTTAAAACGTACCTCAACAGTATGATTCCCGGCAGACTGGTAATCATCTCCCTCAGCGCTATAAAACAAATCATAGTCACTGCCTTCTTCCAGTGCTCTCTTATCATAAATGAGCACAGGCTTTGCCTCCTGCCTTGTATGATTATAAATAAACTCAGGTATTGTCATCACAAGCTTCTCATCATCTGGTCTGATTTCGAATTGCGGCGGGTCATTTTCCTTTTTCAGGGTGGTAAACATGCCTGTCTCTGGTTCGCCAAATAATTCGCGCACTCCTGTCTCTTCGTTCGCATAATATATTATCTCATATTCATAGGCTGTATCTGGTTCCAGTTTTAGAATGTCAAACGTTTTTCTGTACAGGCCGTCACTACACAGCTCAAATGTATCAAATTTAATCGTGCGCAGATATAGTTTCTGTTTCCTATTCTGACTGTCTTTCAAATCATAATATATCACTGCACTTACGGTTTTGTCCGGGAAAACGGCTTCTAGTGTCATGCTTGCACGGTCATCTTGTGCAAGGATTTGTGTGCCGCCTGCAAAAACCTCCTTGGCAGATCTTGTATAGAAGCTATTGTTTTCTCCTGAAAACTTTTTTCCGAACATCTGGATATAATATTCATACTCAGTTGCTGATTTCAGCAGATTCAGATGTATGGCTGCATTGCCGTCCTCATCTATGATACACCGCCAATCCCAGCCATTTTCATTATGAATCCATTCCTGCTGCCCTTTCTCTCTGTAATAAAGCGTCAGCATATTGGCGCTCTCAATCTTTTCACTCATCGATACAAAAAGGTCTGCGGCGCCCGCGTAGCGCTCTGTGACAGAAAGCGCTTTTAATTCAAGGCTGTCAGCAGACCCTGTTGTAAAGGTATACCTGCTGTCCTTTTCCAGATTTACCCTATAGGTATCATCCTCTGTCTCAAACTCTTTGTACAGATAAATACAATACTGGTAAGTGGTATCTCCTGTCAGGGTATCAAACACAAGATCCCCGGTGTAGCTGTTCTGGCTGTCCAGTCTCACATCCTCTGTATAACTGCCTGCGCTCTCGTTCTGCGCAGACGGCCAGTATTTTGCATATGCATAGAGCCTCTCCCCTTCCAGCACATTGCCTGCCGTGATATTTGCCCGGACAGTCACTGCATCTGTGGTTGTGTCATTCAGCGTAATTATGCGTCTTGAATTAGGGATCGTACAGCTTTCCGCAACGGTTATTTCCGCAAAGATATTGCTCTGGTTCCGCATCATATAGTCGTCTTTCTGCGAGGGGGTTCCCATGCCAAGGAACATATTTTCTCTTAGGCAGACTGCTAATTTCCCATTCCAGCCTGCGTCTACGCCTGTAATCTTTGCGTCAATATGGGTATCTGATTCCGCACAGTAGTTCTTTCCCCACCGATAATAGATCTCTGTCCCGCTCACGAATCCCCTAGCAGGCGTCACAATCAGATGCAGGTCCTCCGGCATGGTCCCAAGCGTCACAGGAATGGTCATCGAAGGCTCCTTGTCCGAGTCCATATCATACGTGACAGACTCCGCACTGGCAGAAATCTGTGCTGCCAGCATGTTTGCGTCCGGTCTTTGTGTCAGGCTCTGGTTCTTGAACACCAGCCATCCAGACCCGCTTCTCTGATTGATTTCAATTTTAATATCAAATGCCTGTTCTGCTTGAAAATCCTTATATTCCGCTGCCCACTCCTCATATAAAGGAATGTACCACGCAGACAGGATTCCTTCACTGGTTGTCTGTTCACCGCAGTGCTGTGGTTCATACTCCCTGCCCTCCTGCACCATCACAGCATCCCAGAAACGAAGCGCTTTGGGCATTTGAAACACAATAAACTGGCATCCTGTATGCACTGTAACCGGCTCCAATTCCTTTGGCAGTTCCACCGTGACGGTTCTCCCGTCCAGCGCAGTCACATCTGTATTTTCCGGCGGTACTGTTTCAGCAGACGGGGCTTTGATACTGACACCTATTGTATACTCTCCCTCAAAGTCCAGCCCAGAGACCAGCCATGTCTTATAACTGCCAAGTGCCACCTCTTTGTCCGCCTGCTCTGTGCGCCTGACCCAGTCCTCCTCTCCCTGCTTCGTATAAAAATACACTTCGGCGCTGTCTCCTGCACCTGTAATCTGTGCGGACAGTGAAAAACCGCCGTAAATTGATTCTGCCTTCCATCGGATCTGATATCCGTTCGCCTGCTGTTCATAACTGTCTTCCATAGACTTTGTGCGGACTGTTTCTTTATAGAGTACAACTTCCTCTTCCCTATAATATCCAAACCGCGCCTCCACGGTATATGCCGTATCCGGCTCTAGCACGTTGATATCCATGCTTTTTGTGACCGATGCGTTCACTGCACTCTCAAGCTGCTTGGATTTCCAATCTGAATCCCCTTCTTTCTGATAATATATCGTCGGAAAAATCCCGCCGAGAGAATCCGTCTCCATATCAATTGTCAGTTTACTCATTCCCGCTGTCATGCCAAAGGTAATTCCTGACAGCTTTGTCACTGTAACCTGATAACTACCTTTGACGTGACTGTTCTCATAATCGTCCATTGTCCGCGCTTTAATATAGCGCGTCTGCCCTTCCTTTGCATAAAAAGTCAGATTGGTGCCGTTGTCATCATCTCCCCAGTACTCTCCTGAGATCTGGACATACAAATCAAAATACGGCTCCCACTCTATCGTGGTATCTGCCTGCGGACTGCTTGAACGGATTTCATAAAATCCGCTGTCCGGGGCTTGAAAAACCAGCCACTGGGCACTGTCATCATTCACATCTGTTATCTGATATGCTGTATCGACGGATATATCAATTGCCGCCCGCACGGTTTTAGCATATACTGGAATTGTCTGGGGAATATCGCTGTTCTGAAGTTTTACAAACAAATATACGGTTTCACCTTGGGACAATTGGTACTCAATCCTGAAGCCATAGCCATAATCATATGATAAGAGCGGCGCTTGGAGCTCCTCCTTCCACGGTTCCTCTGGAATCGCAGCCAAATCTTCCAAGATCTCAGAACTCAGATAACACATTGCCGGACTGGCATTATCATCCTCATGATAATCCCAGCCAAAACGATAGATTCCCTCCTCTGGGGCGGTAAATGCAATCCATTGCCCTCTGTCTTTTGTAACCCCCTCAACTGTCACCTCCGATCCGTTTTCGAGCGTAAGTGTGTCTGGCTCTGACTCCAGTGCCTTTTCTGCCGTCTCGGTTCGCTCTGCTTCTTCTGTCTCTGCTGGATTTTCGTCAGCTGATTCGGTTTCAGCTGGTTCTGTTTCAGTTGGTTCGGTTTCAGCAGATTCGGTTTCAGTTGGTTCGGTTTCAGCTGGTTCCGCGTCAGCTGATTCTGTTTCAGCTGGTTCTGTCTCAGTATTTTCTGTTTCGTTCGCTTCTGTTTGAATACCTTCTGTTTCATTAGCTTCTGTCTCATTGACTTTTGTTTCGTTCGCTTCTGTTTCAATAGCTTCTGTTTCAGCAATTTCTGTTTCATTAGCTTTTGTTTCAACTGATTCTGGTTGAATAACTTCTGTTTCAATAGCTTCTGTTTCATTAACTTTTGTCTCATTAACTTTTGTTTCAACTGATTCTGGTTCAGCATCTTGTGTTCCTGCTGATTTGAACTCTGGATCTGATAGTTCCTGCTGCTTCTCCAGATGCTCTTCCTCTGTCTGTATCTTGCGATGCGCCTCTGACCCGCCTTGGGCAGACACAGAACCAGACAGGCTCTGGGCTGCCATGCCGACACACAGAACAGTTGACAAAATACGCTGTCTCCATTTCTTTTTCCACGCTCTTTCCATATTTCTCTCCTTTCCAAACATACAAAATGATAAATTTCTGTTGCCTAATACAATACTATAGTAATTATTATTTCATTACTATAGTATTGTACCGTTTATTGTAGCATTTTTCTGTTTTTGATTCAATACTATAGTAATTATTATTTTAAAATCTATAGTGCTTTGCATGCATTCTTTCTGCAACCTATAGTTATACTAATATTGGTCAAAAAAGTTACTAAGCGATACTATGATTGTAAAGGCAGGCACAGAACGATGGAAATGAAAAATATACAAATTGGAGAACAGATCCGGCACTACCGAACCAAACTCGGAATCAGTCAGGAGGCGCTTGCCCTTATGGCAGATCTCAATCCTGCCTATATTGGACAAATTGAACGCGGCATCAAAAGTCCTACTGTCAATACGGTAAAAAAGATTGCAAATGCTCTAGGCATAAACCTTCACACGCTGTTTACCCCTATTTCTGAAGCTGTCCAAGGAGAATCCGAACTGAGAAAACGCGAGATGGAAAAAATCATGCTGTTCCTAAACAGGCTGGATGACCGCGAGCTGCTACTGCTCTCCCAGACCATAACAGACATTATTAATTTCAGAAAGCTTCCTTGAGGCTTGTTCAGTACTATCTGACAATCTTCCTTTGGGTGCCCGTGTGTAGTCGAGCAGGGAAGCTCCATCTTCTCCTACTCGCGCGACCCGTGCGCCGCCTTAGCGGCATATTTCCTCTGCACGGGTCTGCACACAAAAGAGCAGGCCATCTTTATTAGATTTCCTGCTCCTGACAAATATACCCTGACTACTTCAAACTAACTGCAAATTTATTTGTTTCTGCAATTCTACTACAGTCTCTACTGACAAATTGAAATCTTCTGCAATTTCTTCAATAGATAATTTCCCCCTTATTAACATACGCTTAGCAGACTCAATGTTTTCTTTCTGTATTGTTTCCTGTACTGCTTCTTGCACTGCCTCCTGTACCGCCTCTTGTACTGCCTCCTGTACTGCTTCTTGTACTTCACTTTTAATATAAGAGCGCATAATCTCCTCTTCATCATACAATACCATCATAATATCAACAACCTCTCTTTCTTTGCTCTCCAAATACTCTTTCAGCACATTTTTACCTTTACATCAACACAGCATTTTTTTCCATCAAAAAACTCTTTGGATAATGAAATCTGTCTTGGTCTGGTTTTTCTCTCGCCTGTATATATAACATACAGCTCTGGAACTGGCATTTTTACCCTTTTGCTTTTATACAGGTTCTGGCTGGTGCGCTCAAAGTAATCCATCCATGTCTGCACCAGATACATTAACACCCTGATTATGATATTCATCGTCCATGTTGACTGGCATTCAACCATGATTATATACTTGTCCCCGACAGCAAACCCCAGATCATTATAGATGCCATCTGTCAGAATATTTTTAATAGTGATATCTGTCAGATCATCTTCTGTTGCGTCCATATCTTCTGGATGTAATGCTCTATACAATTGTATCAGATACTTCTTATCCTGAAATAAATTAGTAAAAACACTATCCTTTATTGCACGCTTCATTACTTTATCTTCATTTTGCTGTTCAACATCTGCTGTTTTATCCTCATTCTTTACCAATCTCTTCATTTCCTTTCCTATTTCATTTCACCCCTATCATAACATACCCAGCTGCCCATGACAATCAAATGCCTGTACAATCACCGATCTGAATAAACCAGCAGATTCTGGAAACAGCAGCTTGCAGTTACCGCGAGCTGCTACTGCTCTCCCAGACCATAACAGACATTATTAATTTCAGAAAGCTTCCTTGAGAATTGCATCAAAACAAGGAGCGGTGCAGTTCTTCTCCTGCACCACTCCTTCTGTTTTCAGACTCACTGACTGTTATTGAATCTGTTCCGTCATGACCGACATGATTTTTGCAACTGCGTCCTTAAAGTTCGCCTGCATGTCTCTTGGCTTGATGGTAAATGTTACTTTCTTGGTTCCGCCATACGAACCTCTTCCTTCAATAACCAGTGTCGCCTTGCCCTTCTGGTTATTCTTTTCATAAGAAATGATCGTATAGTCCTCATCCGCCACCGGCGCGCCTTTGTAGGTAACTGTCAAATCCTCTTTGCCCGGTCTGGTTCCGTTCTGGCTAAAGTACTGGATTTTATCAGGCTTGACAGCCACTTTTGCCTCACTGATCAACTTCTCTGTAATTCTGAAATCAACGGTCTTTTTGCTGCTCTGTGGATCTTCTGTCTTCACAGTATAATCCGCGCCTATCAAAGAGATAACCGCCTTTGCCACATGGCCATCTGCGGGCAATGCGCCAGTTTCTGTAAGCTGAATATCCTCCTTTTTATTCAGGGAATACTCGATTGTATAGTCCTTATTTTTGACAAGCTTCGTTCCATTGTCATACACGACTGGATTGGACTTATACTCTCTTGTATTTGCCTTGTACTTCATATCAGGAACTTCAACTGTAAGTTCATTGCTGTCCCATGATTTGGGCTCGATAGTCAGCGTCACAGCATTCTTTAAGCTGCCTTTGAAGTTTCCTAGACCTGTAATACTGATATACGCCTTCTTCACATCGGTTGTCGTATTCTTGTTGTTGGTGTATGAAAGCTTGTAGTCTACATTCTTCACCAGTGTTCTGCCCTCATAGGCAAGCTCTGCATCCGGTGTCACACCTGCACGGTTTTGTTTCACAGTCATTTTATCCTTCTGAAGCATCTCAAGCGTAAGCTCCGCTTTGTCGATGGTGAAGGTCTGCTTGATCGCACCGCTGTATTTGTTGATACCCGTAAGCATCATTGTCGCTTTTCCAGCATTGCGGTTGTTTGTATATGTAACTGTGTAATCGACATTCTTTTCCAGTGTATTGCCAGATGTTTTGTCCTTCAATACAGGATTTTGATACAGGGTTTTACCTGTGTATGGAAGTTTTGTCTGCAATCCGCTGATCTCAATGGTTTTCTTAGAAAACGGCGTTCCCTTGATGGCAAACGTCTTGGTGCAGCTTCCTACATATTTCCCTGTCTCTATGCCTGTAATCACGACACTTGCAGTTCCTACTTCGGTATTATTTTCATAGGAAATAATATAATTGTCTGTAGTGCCGTCCTCTGCTTTCTGTGAAACCACTTTGCTGCCTAATTTCACGGTAATCTGTGATGGGTCAAATGTTACTGCTTCACCGTCCTTGTAATCGAGTGCGCTTGACGGCAGCATGATTTTTGCCTTGGTGAGAAGCTCTTTGTCTGCCACCACCTTGCAAGGTATGGTGACTTCACCGCTGTAATTTCCCTTCATGACAATCTTCATGTTGTAGAGGCCTGCTTCTTTTGCCTTCTGTACTTGAGTTCCCTCTGCTGCTGTGTCAGGCACATAGGTGATTGTCAGTGTGTAATCATTCTTGGCGCTCAGCTTTTTCTTGCCGTCCTTTACTGTGACAGAAATATTCTGCTCTTTTCCGTTGTAAATCAGGTAGTCGGGTGCTGTGACTGCAAGTTCTTGGATCTCTTTTGGCTGTATGGTAAACTTGCCCGTAATGGTCTGGGCATAATTTCCTTTGCCCTTAATGATCACATCTGCCTTGCCTGCTTTGGTGTTGTTCTTGTAGCTTACTGTATAATCCTTCTTGAATACCAGCGGCTTTGCATAGTCATATACCTGTACTTCTGGCTTGAGTGCCTTGCCAGTGTAGGTCTGTGCTGGTATGTCCTTAATCCAGATGCCTTCCTTTGCCAGCGCCTCGATTGTCACCTCGGTCTTGTCCGTTGTCACGACTTTTAATTCATCATAATAGAGTGTTGTTCTCAGCGGGAATGTCAGGCCGTCCTTTGGAATTGCATTGCACCAGAGACCGATGCTTTCTATTTTAGCAGGGTCAAACTGGGCATCTTTGTTGTCCCTTCCTACAAATGCGCTGAAAGGAATAGTTACTTTTACAGGGAAGCCGGTCTCAGCATTGTCGGTGTAGCTTTTATATTCCTGTAAGTAGGTCTCAAATATGGTATTTCCGCCTGTCGTGACCTGTACTACAACCTTCTGTCCTTTTGTCTCTGGAATTGTGTAAAATTCCAGTGCGTTGCCTGCACTCCAGTTGGCGTTCATGCCTTTTGTTGCGCCAGCCCATGCATCGCCGGCGGCAAATGTGACATCCATCTTGAGACCATATTTTCCGCCAAATACCTTCTCTGGGTCATCGGTCAGAGAAATGGTAATCTCACTGCCGGAAGCCTTATTGGTTGCCCATGTATTGCCTAACTGCTGGTTGTCGCCGTTATATCCCTCAAAGTCCTCAGGAATCATATCATTTTGTACTGGCACTTCCATGTTAAACTTTGCCGTGATAACGGCAATTTCTTCCTCTCCGACAAGCAGCGTAATGGTTCCAAGCGCCTCTCCAAGGCTTAACAGTGCACTGTCCTTGAGAATGGCTTCCCACACGCCCTGTTCCTCATTGTACTTTGCTGTCAGTGTCACTTTGTCAAACTCTGTCTCAACAATGAACTGGACATTTGCTGCGGTTGCAGCCACCCCTGAAATCTTTGCTGCAATTCTTGTCGTCGGGTTTGCCTTGTCGGGCAGAAGCCGGTCTCCTGACTGCGGCGCTATGATGTAACCGGACAGCGCATCCTCCTTGGTCGTGTTGGTCACACCCGTAATCTGCTGATAGCCGCTGTTCATGTCGGTCGCGAAGACACTTCTCTCATCATTGTAGAACTTGATAAATTCATCGAGCATTTCGTGTCCATACAGCACGCCGTTCTCTTTCTTTTCTATTACATAAGGAAGATAGAAACTGCCGTTTTCACTAAAGTTCGCCCATACAAGGAAATAACTGATTCCGCCATCTTTGCTGATCTGGTCTAACAACTGCATATACCAATCCATAACCTCATTTCCGGTACGCTTGAGTGCGACATCCCCGTCTGCCACGCCTGTCTCTGTGACCGCATACAATTTATTGTGTTTCTCCGCAAAATCACGTAAAATCTGGTTCTGCTTGCTGATGCTTTGCAGATAGCCCGGCTCACTTGCCTGTGTCGGGCCAGAGTGGTACAAATCGTATCCGATCATATCCACGTAGCTGTCTCCCGGATATCTCGCACTGTACTCTGTGACATTCGCTGCCTCACTGCCCGGTCCATACACGTAGAGCATGTTGTGTACGCCCTTTGTCTCCTTCATATAATCTACCGTATAGCGGAACAGATTGATGTACGCCTGCTCGTCACAGAACGCTGCGCCCCACCAGAACCAACTTCCTGTATTCTCATGGAATGGACGGAACAAAATGGTAATCCCGTCTCCCTCCACAGCTTTTGCATAATCTGCAATTAAATCCAAATAATCTGTGTAAAGATAATTCAAGTCCTGACCGGGCATAATGCGCTGTACAATATTTCCAGTCGTTGTACCCGGTGTGTAGCCGGAGAAATTGTACTGCTTCTCACCGCTTGGGGTTGTCCAGTAACCAACTTTCTCACTATCGGTCACATCCACTGCGCCGCCCGCTGCATCAAACGCCTTTACACGCTGGTCTATCACCTCGAAGTTTGGCATATGTGCGGACAATGTGATCAGTGCGCCCTCCGCTGCTGCTTTTCTCGTGAGATCAGCCACATGGGCAATTCTGTCCTGCTCTGATGCATCCCATGTCGATGCCTCATTTCCTGTGAGTGACAGGACATCAAGACCAATCACTCCTGCGATGCTGCCTGTCACATCCTTGGTATCAGATTCAGAAAAGTTCTCGCCTATGCTGCCTGCCTTGTGATGGGTGTCATTCTGGTGTCCAAAAATCACACTGTCCGACTCCCCAACTGCTTTTAAGTACGCATACAGGTTCTTTGTCGCGTCAATTGCCTTGGCATCAACAAGCGCTACGTTTTCCGCAATTGGGGTTTTCTGTCCGCTTGCTGTCTGAAGATTTCTTCCATTATCAACAATCTGAATGCCAGCTCCCTTTTTGGGAAGAACCGTCGAATCGACATATACATCCGGTGCGGTAACCTTTGTAAACCGCATGTTGTCAAGATAAATTTCTCCCACATAGTCTGTATTTTTGCCTACTATACTAAATGTCAGGTTCTGAAAAGCTCCATCATATTTCTTTTCCAGCACAAACTCTGACTTATAATAGCCCTCAAGTCCCGCAAGCTCTACTGCTTCGCCTTCTGGCAATGCAGCATCATCATTGATTATCTCTTTGTTTGTTGCTGGTGAATTAGCAAACAGTTTTATTCCAAAACTGCCTGCTGTTTTGTTGGCAGGTTTATAATATACATCTGCAACGAAAGCATTGTATCCCTTTAAGCTTGGTACTTGTTCTGGATGGACATAATTGAATTTCGGTTCACTCCAGTTCTTATCGGTGTTTTGGGAGTAATCCACTGTGACTGCCAAGAATTTCTTGTCACCGACTGTCTTGTTTTCAATTTTACTCTCGCCTGTATATTGATACTTATCACCAACTGTCCAAGCAGACGCATCCAGCTCTAAAACCACATCCTCTGTCGGGTCGGGTGTCTCAGCGGTTTCATTCACTGCCCAGACTTTGAGGTTATCCAGATATAAATCGCCCTGATAAGAACTTCCTGCACCTGCCAGACATGGAATGACTGCTTGAATTGGTGTTATTTTGTCAAAAGGATATGGTTTGTTATCCGCTTCAAAGTTATCCATATCTATTTGTACATGGGCTTTCTTATATCCCGGTACATTCACATCTTCTGTCAAATCAGCTATTCCAAATGCCGGCCACGATTTCTGTGAAATCCACTTCCAGTCAACTCCACTTTTCAGGACCGCCTGCGCCTTCATTGAAACAAAACTATCCCCAATATTATCAGCAGGAAAGTACACATCATAACTCATGACCACCTTTTTTCCAATAGGCTCGTCATAAGGTGCTGACAAATTAAATTGTGCTTGGAATATATTTTTCCAATCTTCTCCACTTAATGCCGCAGTATATTTAATTGCTTTGTTGCCTTGCGCTATTTCTTCAAGAGATGCTCCCGATTCCACTGCACTGTCCAAAATAGTTGTTAAGTCTGTTACTTCATTGAAATTACTCTCGTATATTACTTGTTCATCTTTACCGGGTTCATCAGACCCATTATCTCCTGATGAAGATGATGTGTCTATCAGCTTAACATTATCTATATACAGCTTTCCTTTGTAGGTACTTGTATCCCCTGCAAGGCATGGTGTTATCGCCCGAAGTGATGTGATATCAGAAAACTCCCAGTCACTTCCTCCTGTTATATCTATACTTACATGAAGTTTTTTGTACCCTGTCACACCGTCTGTCACCAAATCTGATGCGGTATAAGGAGGCGTATTTTCCGCCGCCTTCCAGTCCCAGCCGCCTCCGTTTCTGAGTACTGCCTGTGCCTTTATCGTTCCTATATCTCCTACATTGTCAGGGAAATACACGTCAAAAATCATTGTTGCTTTCTCTTTTATCCCTGCTGTGTACTCTGCATCCAGCTGGAATGAATCCGCATTTAATGTTTTTCCCCATCCTTGTGTCAAATCTGCTTCATACTCAACTGCCATGTTGCCTTCTGCAAGCTGTTTTACAACTCCCTTTGCCAGCTCTGTTTCTGCCGCTATTTCATTAAAATCATTCTCAAAAATCACCGTCCCCTGAACTGTGTCAGCTTCCTTATCAATCCTTTCCTCTGTCTCAGATTCCTCCTCGTCTTCGGCTGACTCTGTTGTATCATCTGTGTCAGTCTCCGTTTCAGTCTGAGTTTCTGTCACTGTCTCTGTTTCGCTCTCTATACTGTCCTCCCGTTCTGTCATGCTCTGTGTGTCTGATGCGCTCTCTGTCTCCGAGGCGTTCTCCGTCTCGTGCTGCTCTGTGCTGGACGCTTGTGTCCCAGCGGTGTCCTCCTCCTGTTCAGCCGATCTAACCTCTGTCGTGTTTCCGTCCTGTGGTGCCCCTTCGTCTGTCTGCGCTGGCGCAGTCTGCTCTGAAACTTCCTCTTGGGAAATCTCCTCCTGTGCCACGGCTGTAACAGAAAATTCGGGAACCGAAGTCACCATAAGCGCTGCTGCCATCGCTAGTGCCAGACTTCGTTTTAATGTCTTTCGCAATTTTCTTACCACCATATGTTGCTCTCTCCTTTCTCATAATAATGATATTGCATCGTTGACACAATATAAATTTAGCATAAAATTAGTTTATGAAATATTGATTTTTTAGCTAAAGAAAGTTTATTTTTTTGTCAGTTTATGCTAATTTGATACTTATTATTTTTCTATTTTTAATCAATTTTAATCTTTTTATAATGTTTTTTCCAAATTTTAACTAGTTTATTTGTCAAAAAACACGAAATATGTATTTATTTTAGTAAAATACTGTTGAATAATATTATAGAAATTAGCTTAATTTTTAAGTATTTTAATTTATTGTCAGTGAAATGCCTTTTATTGACATATGTACAACAGGCATCAAGAACAAATTGAAGTTCACAGCAAACCGTAGTATAATATCAATAAAATTCTATCCAGAAAGTTAAGGTGTAACATAACCATGTATCTCATATCCGTCTATTTTGACACCGCCGCCACCAAGAGAATACAGACCCTGATTGAACAGATAGCCGCCGCATCGGGCAATCACTACATGACCGATAAAAAGGTGCCGCCGCATCTGACGCTCTCCGCCATCGAAGCCCGCAGCGTGGACGTTCTGATTCCGTCAGTACAGCAGCTTGATGGCAGGCTGCGGCAGGGGACCATACAGTTTGTCACAACCGGGCAGTTTTTTCCCTATGTTCTGTACACCATGCCTGTGCTGAACCCTTACCTGCAAGACCTTGCACGGCAGGTTGGCGATGCTGTGGCTGGCATTCCTGAGACGGCTGTGAGCAAATACTATGACCCCCGGGCATGGCTGCCGCATGTCACACTGGGAAAAACCCTGTCCAAAGAACAGATGCGGCAGGCTTTTTCCGTCATCCAAGACAAATTTTCAGTCTTTGAGGCACAGGTCACAGCACTTGGACTGGCAAAGGTCAATCCACATGAGGATGTATTATATTTTAAACTTATCAAAATTTAGGAGGAATGCCCTATGAATCTTGTCATTTTAGAACGGGACAGCGCAGGTACAGACATTGACATGTCCTGCTTTGAGCAGTTTGGCTCCGTAACCTGCTATGCAAACACGACCGCAGCACAGACCGCAGAGCGGGTCAAAGACGCCGATATCATCATTTCCAACAAAGCACCGATGAACCAAAGCACACTGGCAGACGCGCCAAATGTAAAGCTCATCTGCCTGCTGGCTACAGGATATGACTGCGTAGACCTGACCTACTGCAAAAGCCGCGGCATCAAAGTCACCAATGTAGTAAACTACTGTACCCCCGCTGTCGCACAGCACACAATCCTGCTGGCACTGATGCTTCTTGGGAAAATTGCCTTTTATGACCAATATGTGAAGTCCGGTGCTTACAGCGCACAAGACCGTTTTTCTAATTTTGACCAGACATTTCATGATTTGGAGGGCATGACATGGGGCATTATTGGCATGGGGACGATTGGGCGTAAGGTCGCTGGTCTGGCAGACGCTTTTGGCTGCAAGGTTCAATTTTATTCTGCCTCTGGCAACAGCACCTGCACAGACTATCCCCGCACCGGGCTGGACACGCTGCTTGGCACTTCTGACATCGTGTCCCTGCACTGCCCGCTCACAGACAGAACCCGCAATCTGATTGACAGGAATGCCCTTGACAAAATGAAACGCACGTCCATTCTCATCAATGTGGCAAGAGGCCCTGTCGTGAATACGCAGGACTTATATGAGGCTCTTATGACTGGAAAAATCATGGCGGCGGGACTCGATGTGCTCGAAAAAGAACCGATGGAGCACACCAATCCGCTCCTCCAGATTCAGGACAGCACAAAGCTGGTTATCACGCCGCACATGTCATGGGCAAGCGTCGAATCCAGAACCCGCCTGATCGCTGAAGTCGCCCAAAATATTCAGGCATTTCTTGACGGCGCTGACAGAAATGTTTTATAACCACTTGACAACACACAGTATATTGTTTATGATAGTCTACAGATTGTAAGTTTGGAAATAAAAAGGCGGTGGGAAGATGATGATGTAATAAGACAGAAAACACAAACTGGGCTTTCGGTTCGGGAGATTTAGTTCGGGACAACGTACTTTTTGGGTACAATGTCTGTTTTTGTGTGATTTTGTTTTGTTATATGCGCATCATCATTTTCCTGCAAGTACAATGTTTTGTACGAAATGCAGGCTGGGGCAGCAATGCCGCCAGCTTTTGTTATGCACAACACTGCCAGCACATAAGACTTGCACCGTTCTAATATCCCTCGTGTTTTCACAGCAGACGAAAACAGGCATTTATGAATGATGAATGGAGGGATTTCTATGTTACAAATCAAACATTTAACGATACGCCACAAAAAAGATTACCGCATTTTATTAGAAGATTTTAACCTGAACATCAATCCGGGTGACAAATGTGCCCTGATTGGCGAGGAGGGAAACGGCAAAAGCACGCTGCTGAAACTCCTTTATGACCCTGCACTCGCAGAAGAGTATATAGAATATGAAGGGGAACTTGTGCGCACAGGGGAACGGCTGGGCTATCTGCCGCAGGAACTCCCAGAACAGCTAAGACCGATTTCCATCTATGAATATCTCACACAGACAGACCAATTTTATGACCAGTCGCCCGCCGAGCTTGCCTCCCTTTGCGGCAGACTCTCTTTCCCTGTGGAACGCCTCTACAGTGAGGAACCACTCGGAGTGCTCTCTGGCGGAGAAAAAATCAAGGTCCAGCTCATCCGCCTGCTCATCCAGAACCCGACAGTGCTGTTGCTCGATGAGCCTTCAAACGACTTGGATATCGAGACACTTTTATGGCTGGAAACCTTTATCCATGACAGTGCTGTTGCAGTCCTCTATATTTCCCATGATGAGACGCTGTTAGAACGCACTGCAAACAAAATTATCCATATTGAACAGCTGCGCCGCAAAACCGCACCGCGGTGTACCGTCGTCCAGACGGATTATCAAAGTTACCTTGCACAGCGGTGCCATCAATTTGAAAAACAGGCGCAGGAAGCCAAGAATGAGCGCAGGGCATACGATAAACAGCTGGAAAAATTCCGCCGAATCCAGCAAAAAGTAGAACACCAGCAAAACGCCATCAGCAGGCAGGACCCACACGGCGCAGCACTGCTTAAAAAGACCATGCACCGGGTCAAAGCTTACGAAGCCCGTTTTGAGAAAGAATTTGAGTCTATGACCGAAATGCCAGAGTATGAGGAGGCAATGTTCACCAAGTTTGGAAGCCGCGCCTGTATTCCAAATGGAAAAGTTGTGCTGGACTTCTCACTAGATGCCCTCCGCGTTCCCGTATCCGCAGACCCAGAAAAAAATGAGGTCCTCGCGCGCGGTATCCGCCTTTTTATACAAGGACCAGAACACATCTGCATTACTGGTAGAAACGGCTGCGGAAAGACCACCCTCATGCACATTCTGGCTAAAGAACTGCTGTCGCGGACAGATTTAAAGGCTGCCTATATGCCGCAGAATTACGAGGAACTTCTCGATCTGGCAAAGACGCCCGTCGAATTTCTGTCGGACGGCAGCAGGCAGAGTATTTCCACAGTGCGCACCTATTTAGGGAGCATGAAGTTTACCGCAGATGAAATGATGCATCCGATGCGTGAGCTGTCCGGCGGGCAAAGGGCAAAGATTATGCTGCTCTATCTGGACACCTCTGGCTGTAATGTCCTTTTGTTAGACGAGCCAAGCCGCAACTTCTCGCCACTGTCCAATCCTGTCATCCGGCAGATGCTTGCTGCATTTGAGGGCGTCATCATCAGCGTGTCCCACGACCGCAAATATATTGCCGAGGTTTGCAGCAAAGTGTATGAACTGACAAAGGAAGGGCTGGGAATACCAGCCCCTACACCATTGCTCTCCTGATCGCCCCCATCAATTCATCATAGGTCTCATATGCCGCAAGCTCCGGGTTGTCCGCCTTGATCTTGTCTGTGCTCTTGAACAAAAAGCCTGCCTTGCTCGCCTTGATCATGCCAAGGTCATTATAGCTGTCACCGCTTGCAATTGTCTCATATCCAATCGACTGTAAAGCGCGTACCGTCGTGAGCTTTGACTGCTCACAGCGCATCTTAAATCCTGTGATCTCGCCGTTTGGCGCCACTTCTAAGGAATTGCAGAAAATGGTCGGCCAGCCCAGCTTCTTCATCAGCGGCGTCGCAAACTGCGCAAACGTGTCACTGATGATAATGACCTGCGTGATCGAGCGAAGCTCATCAAGAAACTTCTTCGCCCCCGGAATCGGGTCAATCGCCGCGATCGTCTCCTGTATCTCCTTCAAGCCAAGCCCGTGTTCCCTGAGCACGCCAAGCCGCCAATTCATTAATTTATTGTAATCCGGCTCGTCGCGCGTCGTCCGCTTCAATTCGGGAATCCCGCTCGCCTCCGCAAACGCAATCCAGATCTCTGGAACCAATACACCTTCTAAATCCAAACATGTTATGTACATTCTCAATACCTGTTTCCTTTCATTCGTCCTATACTTAATTCGCCACGGTATTGATTATAACATACTTTTTCCCTCGGATAAAGTATAAATTTATACCTAAAATTTAATTCGTCACACGCACATCGCCGCTCGTCGTGCGCACCACAATCTGGCTGCCTGTATCCTTCGTTCCATAGACGCCCTTTGCGCTGTTTCCCTTTTTTGAAAAATCCAGTTTGTCATCAAAAAACGTGTCAATATCACCGTTGCTGGTATCCGCCTTGAACGCAAATGCATTGTCCTGTGAAATCCTGATCGCTGCACTGCCGCTGCTGCTCTCAAGCGTGAGGTTTCCTGTGAGTTTGTCCAAATCCAGATGAATGTCGCCGCTTGTCGTGTGGATGCTGCCGCTTCCCTCCTGTGCCTTGATCGTGACATCACCGCTCGAGGATTCTGCTTCCCACGCAGCCGCCACTTGGCTTAACACGATTTCCCCCGACGTTGTGCTGACCATCCGCCTGCCACTCCCCTCATAGATTTTAATATCACCGCTTGAAGACTCTGCTGTGACATTCCCGTCAATGCGCTGGACACTGATATCACCGCTTGAAGCTGCCACCTGCACATTTCCCAGAATACTTTCAGACTGGATGCTGCCGCTGTTCGTTTTGATGTGCGCATCGCCTGTCACCTGCCCCACCGTAATATCGCCGCTGCTCGTCTCAATGTTCACCGTGCCCGTCAACTGGTCTGTTTTGATCTCACCGCTTGTTGTTTTGATCACAATATCCCCCGTGGAACTACCGTGTTCTGTACTGACCTTTCCAACCTGTACATCGCCGCTGCTGCATTCAAGTGACACATCTTGGGCTGTAATATTGGGAATGCACAGATCGCCGCTGCTCGTTGCTGCCTGAACTGCCTTCTCGGCCGCGATATCCATCTTGGAAGAAATGTCACCGCTTGAAGTCACGAATACAAGCTCTCCTTTGTAGGAAGATGGCAGACCGATTTCTGTGTAATTGCCCGCCTGACCATCATAAACCAGCCCAAACTGTATATGATTGTTTCTATTTCGCTTCTTTCCCACAACTTCAATATGGCTGCCATTGACCTCCACGGTAGAAATTTCCTGCTGCGCAAGCTCAAGGGGACTGTACTCTTTTACCGTGAGTGTACTGCCTTCCTTTTCATAGATGCGGATATCATTGCTATTCATGTCATAGGTCACCGAAATGCGGTCAACTCCGTCTGTCGAAACCTCTTTTTCCAGTACCAGCTTGGAACTTCTATAGACATACTCTGTCTTGTAAATGCTATGTCCTGTCATGCCGTACACCAGTATTCCGCACAGTCCTGCCGTAAGAATACACAGCAGCACCATCATTGTAATTTTTATTTTTCTCATCCTTCTTTGTTCCCTTCTTCTGCTTTGAGTTCAATACCCAGCCCCACGATTTTCTGCACACACGCAGCAATCAAAAAGATGACCCATGTGATCTCTATTCTGCCCGTCGTAAACGTCGTTATGATAAACAACAACACTGCAATGGTCCATATGATAGACTGCACATATTTTATGAAAAGTTTTTCCCTGCCGCTGTATCCCTCTGGGTTCTTGCACTGTACTAACAGCCCCGCCTTTGCAGCTTTTTCCAGCCTTGTGTACTTTGGATACCTGTTCAGTGCATACACAATCATCATCGTCGGCGGGATACAGAGGAGTATTGTCGGGACAATCGCAAACGCATTATAATCAATATGTAAAAATCCCGGAATTTCATTGATGCTTGAAAAAAAGAACAACGCCGCTGCCGCCAAAAGATAGAGCCCCACTGCAAACGATATCAGCAGTGCCCTTCTTTGCCGGTCCTTCTCAGGCAGCAGGAACACACGCTCCTCCTCCACCATATTAAAAAGCTCTGTCACGTCTCCTATGGATTCAATCACATTTTGATAAGCATCCTCCTGCGAGTACCCATCAGCCACCATATCATCATACTTATCCAAAGCACTCTGCACCATTTCCTGTTTTAAGTCGAGTGCCTTTCTCGTCCTTGGCGCCCCTGCAAAGACTTTATTAAAATGCTGTGTGATTTTTTCTTTCATAAATTTTCTTTCTTCCTCCTCATCCTTTATTTGAGCAGCTGGTCAATAATCTCCTTTGCCTCCTGCCACTCCTGCTTATATCCCTGATACGCCTTTCTGCCCTCCTCTGTGATCGAATAGTATCTGCGCCTTGCGCCGACCGTCTCATCGCCCCAGTAGGTTTTGATGCAGCCCGCCTGCTCCAGCCGCCGAAATGCCGAGTAGAGCGTCGCCTCTTTCAGTTCATAAGTATTGTTCGTCCGTCTCATAATGTCTTTGTTGATCTGATAACCATAACTGTCCTGCTCTAACAGGTTTGACAGTATGATCGCCTCCGTGTGCCCCCTGAGAATGTCTGATGTAATGGACAAAAGCGTCCCTCCCTTTCATTTATTTTATATACACTATATATCAATATACCTCATCTGTCAAGGTATATATTTTTGTAATATACTCTTTCCTCTATTGAACATCCGTTATCCATATGTTATAATCAACTTGTATAATTGAAAAGAAAACCAGATAACAAAAAGAAATAGCATCCCACCGCCTAAAGTGAATGCTATTTCTTCTTAACTTTTATGCAAAAATCCGCCGCGCCACATACACCCCGCTGGCGGAGGCATGCGACAGCGAATGCGTCACGCCGCTTCCGTCACCGATTACATACAGCCCCGGATACCGCGTCTCAAGATTTTCGTCAATCTCGACTTCCATATTGTAAAACTTGACCTCCACACCATACAGCAGCGTGTCATCATTGGCAGTTCCGGGCGCAATCTTATCAAGTGCATAGATCATCTCTATAATACCGTCGAGAATCCGTTTGGGCAGCACCAGACTCAGATCACCGGGCGTTGCCGCCAGTGTCGGCGCGACCAGCCCCTCCTCGATGCGCTTTGCATTGCTGCGCCTGCCGCGCACCAAGTCGCCAAAGCGCTGTACAATGACACCGCCGCCCAGCATATTTGACAGTCTGGCAATACTCTCACCATAACCATTGCTGTCCTTAAATGGCTCCGAGAAATGTTTTGCCACCAGCAGTGCAAAGTTTGTATTCTCTGTCTGTTTCTCAGCGCCCTCATAGCTGTGCCCATTTACCGTGACAATGCCATTCGTGTTCTCATTGACAACAATTCCCTTGGGATTCATGCAGAAGGTCCGCACCCTGTCCTCAAATTTTTCCGTCCGGTACACAATTTTACTCTCATAGAGTTCATCCGTAAGATGGGAAAAAATAACCGCGGGAAGCTCTACGCGCACGCCGATATCCACCCGGTTTGACTTTGTGGGAATCGCCAGTCTGTCACAGATTTTCTCCATCCATTTGCTCCCGCTCCTCCCTACAGAAATGACACACTTGTCACATTCATAGTGCTCTGACCCGCAGTGCACGCGGTAACCGCCCTCTCTCACTTCCACATCCGTGACAGGGGTATCGAAATAAAAGTCGATCTTGTCCTTCATCTCCGTATACAGATTTTCCAGCACAACATAATTGATATCTGTACCAAGATGACGAACAGAGGCATCCAGCAGATTCAGTTTGTTTTGCAGACAAAGCTTTTTCAGGTGCGTTCCTGCGGTGGAGTACATCTTTGTTCCCTCTCCGCCATATTTCATATTGATCTGGTCCACATACTCCATCAGCTCAATCGCCTTTGCCTTGCCGATGTATTCATATAACGTCCCGCCAAAATCATTTGTGATATTGTACTTTCCGTCAGAAAAAGCACCCGCACCGCCAAATCCGCTCATAATAGAACAGCTTTTACATTTGATACAGATCTTTACCTTGTCCCCGTCAATCGGGCAGTGCCGCTTATCCAGCGCATGTCCCGCCTCAAACACTGCGACTTTCACCTCATTTTTCTGCTGCAAGATCTCATATGCCGTAAAAATGCCGCCCGGCCCCGCCCCGATTATGATCACGTCATAATGCATTGTAATCACCTCTCTTTCCCTTTTTTCAATTCTATTACTATAGTATACCGTCTTTTTCCAATTTTGTACATTAAAATCTACGAGAACACCACGACAAACACAAAAAAGGGTGCTATTATAATCCCTGCACCCTTTTTCATCTTTTTTCTATTTTTATTTCTATTCTTTGATCCTGTCGAGCTCTGTAATGTTAACGCCTAAACTTGTTAACGTTACTTTCAGTTCAATATATCTTTTATGCATTGCATGATATGTTTCAGGACTATTTTCTTTACATAATTCCATCCAGTCTTGAACTCTTGAAAATTCGTTTATTGAATCTCTTACAATATCGGCTGCACTAGGCATATATCATCACCTCCCTATTATGAAACACAATGTTGTAGCAATTTCAGTATAGCATAACCGGGCAGCAAAGTCTATGAATTTTCTGATCACCTCCTGCGTTTCCAATCAATTAACTGTTGTACCTCGTCCAACTATAGTTGTCAGCAAAATTTTTCTACAGTTCCTAAGTTAATGAAATAGTGTGTGAACAAAATATAAGCGTCCAAAAATACCTTGTCATACCATTATGCATTGTATATAATCAAATAGAAAGGATGGTGATACTATGGAATCAGCAAAACAGCCAAAATATTTTACAATTGATGATATTTACAATTTGCCAGAGGGAAAACGGGCAGAATTAATAGATGGAGAACTCTATATGATGGCAACACCCAGCACCAAACATCAGATTATGGTTACAGAACTTACTTATCAAATTAATAATTATATAAAACAAAAAAGAGGGGATTGCTTCGTTTTGCCCTCCCCCTTTGCCGTATTTTTAAACGCCGACAACAAGACGTATGTAGAACCCGATATTTCCGTTATTTGTGACAAAGACAAACTCACAGACGAAGGCTGTATGGGCGCACCCGATTGGATTATTGAGGTTGTTTCACCGTCGAGCCATGCAATGGATTATATTAAAAAATTACTGAAATATGGCACAGCCGGCGTTCGGGAATACTGGATTGTTGATCTCGCAAAAGAACGTATTACAGTATATAATTTTGAAAACGAATCTGCCGAAGAATATACCTTCTCAGATAAAATAATAGCAGGCATCTATGAAGATTTTGAAATTGATTTTGGCAAGATATCATTTATATAAACACGCCCTAAAGCGCGTTTGTACTATAATATTGATGATATCAAGCTATAATCAATAAGGAGAGTTTATGAATGATGAAAATAGAAACAGACCGATTGCTTTTAAGAAATTATAAAGAGAGCGATTTTGAGGATATTTTCAAATATTTTTCTGATGAAGAAGTCAGCAGATTTGAAGATTTTTATCCAATGTCAGAAGAACAGGTGAGAGACATTATTGCGGAATGGAAAAATATGGAAAACCGCCTTGTCGCAGCATTAAAATCAGAACAAATTGTTATAGGCAGTGTTGGCTATTGGATAGATGATGAAGGCCACTATTGTATAGATTATGATTTTAATCCTGAATATTGCGGACAAGGTTATGCAACAGAAGCATGCAATGCACTTGTTCATTATCTATTTGAGTCATTGGGTATTCGCGCAATTTATGGCGATTGTGATGTGCGGAATGTATCATCATGGAAACTTTTAGAAAGACTGGGATTTCAACGTATACGTAAACTTGATCATCAATCCTATAAAAATGATAAAAATGGCAATCCAATTTTCATTAGCACATTTTTATATGAATTAAAGAATACCCAATCCACAACAGACGCAAAAGAATTTTATACTGGCGGTCGAAAAAGCTGACCGCCAGTATATATACAAGCCTAATTCTTGCGCTTCTTGATAAAAATTCCTGCTGCGACCGCTGCCGCTACTGCAACGATACCACCTACAACGAGCGGCATGTTCCCGGAAGATTTCTCTGCATTTACCGCACTTTCTGGTGTCTCTGCATGCTCTGTGCTGGCAGTTGTATTATTCTCCGTCTCTGTCGCGTTCTCTGCCTTCACAATCGTGTCATCTCCCTGCACAAGCACCATCGCAGAGATGCCCGGCACAGATACCGTCCCCTGTGCAGTGCCTACAGACGCCGTCCCCGCGGTCTTGTCATTGACACAGATCTCCCATGCGCCTGCTGGCAGCGGCACTTCCACTGCATCCTTGCTTCCATTGAATAAAACGGTAATCTTCTCAGCCGTATCCCCGTTTGCATTGTTTGCAATCGTATATCCAATCACATTGGCGCCAAGTCCGCTCATAAATACCAGATTGCTCTGGATATCTGCCGCAGTCGTCATGCGGAGCGCACTGTGCGCCTTGCGGAATGCGATCAGCCCCTTGTAATATTCATACGTATCAAGAACCTTTGCCTTCTCCGCCCACTTTATGCTGTTGGTGGAATCCGGCGAGGTATAGCTGTTCTCATCGAACCCGCCCTCCACGGTTGCAGAAGGCTTGCTTCTGAGCAGCTCTTCTCCTGCCTGAAAGAACGGTACGCCCTGTGAAGTGAGAATGATCGCACTTCCAAGTTTATTCATCTGAATCCTTGTTTCCTCACTGTCGTCTGCATTCGAGATCGCCAATTTATCCCAGAAGGTAAGATTGTCATGGCAGGATACATAATTAATGCTCTGTCCCGGCTGTGCCGCCCAGCTCTTGCTGCCCTTGTCATTCTTGAAGGTCATCACCTGAGGATGCGGTGTCGCGCCGACAATGCCAAACTTCACGCTCTCCTCCATGCCATCCTTGCCGCTGATAAAGCCCTTGTCCATCGCATCAAACACGCTGCCCTTGATGCCATCACGTATATCATCGCTGAATGCGCCAACTCTGTCCATCTTTGCCATATTTGCCTTCAATGCCTGCTGCGAGGAGGGAATCGCACAGTCCCCGCCAGTCCAGCCTTCGCCGTAAATCATAATCGAGGGGTCAATCTCGTCCAGTGCTGCCCGCACAGCGTTCATCGTCTCAATGTCATGCACTGCCATCAGGTCAAAACGGAACCCGTCAACATGGTACTCCTTCGCCCAGTAAACTACTGAGTCCACAATGTATTTGCGCACCATCGCACGGTCAGATGCCGTCTCATTTCCGCAGCCGGATGCATTGGAATACTTCTCGCCCACTTTTCTGTAAAAATAATCTGGCACTGTCTTCTGATACCATGAATTTTCGATATTAAACGTATGGTTATACACGACATCCATGTTCACGCGGATTCCATTTTCATGAAATGCCTGAATCATTTGTTTCATCTCATTGATACGCACTTCCCCATGATAAGGGTCTGTACTGTAAGAGCCCTCTGGCACATTGTAGTTTTTCGGGTCATATCCCCAGTTAAACTGCGGTGTATCAAGCTTCGTCTCATCGACGGTCGCATAATCATAACTGGGCAGAATCTGTACATGTGTCACACCCAAGTCCTTGATATGGTCTATTCCTGTAGCAAGGCCGTCAGGGTTTGTCGTCCCCGTCTCTGTAAATCCAAGAAACTTGCCTGTATTGCGGATGCCAGACGACGCATCTGATGAGAGGTCCCGCACATGAATCTCATAGATTACGGCATCTGTCGGATGCTCGAAAGCGGGTCTCACATCCTGCTCAAATCCTTCTGGGTTGGTCGCACTCAGATCAACCACCATGCCCCTGTCCCCATTGACACCCGTCGTTCTCGCATAGAGGTCCACCGCCTCGTTCGTCTTGTTCCCAATCTTGATTGAATATGTATAGTATACGCCGTTTAAGTCTCCCTGCTTCTCACAGCTCCATACACCCTTCTCACCCAATATCATTGGAACCGTTTCAATCAGGTTATCACCGTCTCCCTGCTCATACAGGTTCAAAGAAACCTCTGACGCTGTGGGCGCCCACACCTTAAAGCCTGTTTTTTCTTTGGTATAGACAGCGCCAAGGTCATTTCCATCATAAGCAAACGCCTCATCAAAATAGCTTGAGCCTATGATCTTGTTCATGGATATGGTCGTTCCCTCATATCCCTCCATTGATATGTCATATGCCTTTGACAATTCCAACTCCTCCTCCAATGTCATAAATACCGATCTGCCATCTTCGCTCTCCGCCGAAGCCACTTTGTACACTGTACCCTCTGCGTCTGTGATTTTTAGCTGTGCCGCCAAGGATGATGTATTCTTTGGCGCACGTGACAGGTATGCATAGACCTCCTTGCTCGTCGTCTCTGAGAAATATGCCTCCGCAATCACAGGCTGAAATACAGCTTCCTCCTCATTGTACCACAATGTAGGATTTCCTTCTACAATATATACATCAATTGTATTGTCCGATGCCTTGGTAAGATCAATCTCGTAATCGAGTGCTGCATCTGCATCACCGTCCTGTATCACACGCACGCCGGCTGTCTTAACGCCCTCTTTCGGCAGCAGCCCGATCTTGAAAAGTGCGCCATACGCATCCTTCTCTGCCATGGGATAATTTCCTCCGGCTTCGCTTCCAGCCCACGCGTATGCCTCCACATTGTCGGTGCTGTATTTTTGGTCAAAATTATAATAATGCACATTGATCTTGGCTGCCCCCTCCTCATTGTACACATTCAGGCGCGCCTCCTCAAGTGCTGCAAGATCGTAAGGCGCTGCTCCATCAGGCGCCGCTGTGGCAAATTCCGCCTCGCCGCTTGTCACCCAGATTTCAACGGTCTCACCGTCCATTGTGACAAATCTGTCATCGCCCATATCCTTGTCCTCCCACTGGTTTAAACGCAAAATAAACCCTATGCTTGCCGGTCTCCTGTTGGTCTGGTAGACAGCCACTTTACCAAATGCATCCTCGTCCGTAAAGTCTACCTGCTGTCCTTCTCTTCCTTCTTCCCAAATCCACAGGTTCCACCCTTCATAGCTGTTATCAGCCCTTCCGCCATAGTGGACGATCAGTGTCGTTCCTGCTGCCTGCGCCGTCATGCCCGGTGTCAAAACTGACACAACTGTCATAAATACCATCAGCAGCGCCAGCACGCCGGCAGTCACTCGTTTCTTTTCCATAACCTATAACCTCCATCCGATTTTATTTGATGGATTTATTATAGCTTGTTATGGAAGAAATTGCTATTGGAAATTTCGCAAAATTTCGTAAGATCTTTTTAGTTAATTTACCGAAATAAAGGCGTATGCCTTGCGCATACGCCTCTTGATATCCTATTTAATTACTACGTCATTCCACGAATCTGACGGAACAAGTGCCACATATGTTTTTCCAGTGTTCATCTCAATCTGCTCCCCTGTCTGTTTATTCAGGTAGATCGTCGGTTCATTCTCTCCCGCCTTAATCCATGTCACCTCGACTGCCTTGCCCTCTGTGATGTAATATCCATCACGGCCAGAGTCAATCGCATTGTAGATCAGATAACCATTCTGGTCATGCTGGGAAAACGTCGTATCCTGAATCAGCAGGTTTTTAAAGGTAAGCTGTGCATTGCCGTGCTGCGGGTCCTTATGTGCACTGCCATATTCATAATAATCATAGGTGCCTGTCGATTCATTGTACTCCAGTCTTGAACTATTATGCGGAAACGGCAGCTGGATCTCCGTGCAATCCATTGTCTCGCCCATGGTGGTCAAATCCACCGCCGAGTTCGAAAAGATATAATGCTGTCCCGGATAGAACTCATTGTATTCCGTCGAATATTTGGAATTGGCAAACTTCTTATCCAAATCACCTGCACAGATATACTCTGTAAATTCTCTCGACTTTCCATTATTCACACGGGAAAAACCGCCGCTGAAATTTGCAGAATAATTCTTTGCAATCCACTTATCAATATAGAAGGGGCCTCCGTCATGACACAAAACGGCATTCCACTCTGCTGCAAGCATGATATTGGTATCTCTGGTACTGCGGATGCTGCCGAACTGCTCAATCTTTCCCCAGTCCTTGACAACTGCCATAAAACGCGTAATTCTGCCATTCGCAGTACTATTCATAATCTCATACACCACATCTGCCTCCGTGAGGCCATAATGCGGCAGCGCTGTCTTCTCATTATCCACCATAACTGCGATCGGGCGCTGGTTCTTTAAGCTCTCGTCAATCCACTCATTTGTGATCTCGCTGCGGTACATCCCCTCGCGGGTCTCTTCCTCTGGCTCCTGCTCTGTAGAGGGTGCCTCCACATCCGGCGTCTCCGGTGCATCGTTCGTATCGTCAGGCTGACTGCCTGTAATATCTGCAAAATCAAGCTCTTTTACAGGTTCAGTCTCTTTCTTGTCACCGCACCCTGTCATGGCGGCTGATGCCATCGCCAGTGCCAGCAGTAAAGCAATTCCTTTCTTTTTCATCATGTTTCTTTTCATAATCTTTCCTCTTTGCATTTTTTTATCGTGCAAACGGCTTCGAATCCTATGCCCATGTACGTTACCTCTACAGTTAACTCCGCCAGGCACCCTCACGGCACATATGAAATCCGCCTTAGTGCTGCTACATTCCTGTCCTGACACGGTTCAACGGCACACATTGCGTGAGACCCAAACTTCAACGCCACTTATAAAGGGCAGCTACACAAACGCAGACCCTCCGTCGTTTATCACCCCCACTATAGCGGATTGTGAGTACAAGGCACCGCTAACGCCCCGGCTGCACGATGTTATTATTATAACCTCAATATTACCGATAAGTCAATGAAATTCATACTTTTTTAATTAAAACTGGTAATAATTGTGTCTGGTATTCTTTCTTCTGCGCGTGAGGATCTCATAACACATCAGTACTGTCACCAGCTCGCGTACCCACGGCTCTTTCTCTTGCCACGGTGCATTCTCGGTCAGCACCCCCTTGGGCGGCATCCGGTTGCTGGCCGCAGTCTCCTGCTCCGGCATCCCCTGTACAGGGGTTGGAAGCGCATTTTCCAGCATCATTGGCGGCAGCGTATCACGCTGTTCTGGTACTATTTTTTGTGTATCCTCGTTATTTTTGATGACTGCCATCACACTGTCCACCATGCGCTGCATCGTCAGTTTGTCGGGATACTGGTCATAGATAAAGCTCCCATCGTAGTCCATCTTGTCAACAACACTGCTGATCACACTCTGGTATTTTCTGGCATATGTAGGATACATCTGCTGCAAGTACTCAAGATCCTCGAGAATCCTGTCCTCCTGCACCATGCCGGGCTGTGCCCACTGCCCGTATCCCTGATAGCCCATATAAAAAGGAAATGCACTGTAATAATCCATTTTTCGCGTTCCTCGCTTTTTATGATTATCATATGCATTTCCCAGACATTTTGCGCATATAATCACTTTAGAAAACTTTCCATCCTGCACTGGTGCTCTTTTGTCTTTTTGTCATAGGTGATGCCCACCAGCAAAATCTCACCTGAATACTCCTGCAAGGATGCCGGATAACTGCGCTCTTTAATCTGTGCGACCGCTGCCGCAGCACTTTTGTTCCATTTTAATTCCACGACGATAACGGGGCGGTTCGGGTACTTTGCAAGCGGCAGATAAACAATGTCAGCAAACCCTTTACCACACGGGAATTCCCTGACTGGTTTATGGTAATACTTAAACAGCGCAAGCAATGCAACGGTGATCGTACAGCTTAGCGAATTTTCATCATTGTACTCAATGCTGGAAATAAAGTCATTGTGCACTTGCTGTACCAGCGCTGCGGTTTTATCCTCGTCCATCGTGAGCACCGCCGCTGTGATCTCCTCTGACAGTTTCATAAAGAGGGACAAATTGTCTCCCGTGTCATTTTCCAGATATTTATAAAAGACTTCCTGAATTTCCTTATTCGGCAGATATGCTTCCTGTTCCGCTTTATCATATGCAAAATATCCCAGATGTATCAGCGTTGTAATCACCTGATTTTTATCTGTAAAGGTATGCATATCATTTTTGCAGCCTGTCACGTTGACAGGAATCCGATTGCCTGACAGCATCTCGATCACTGCCTCGCGAAGCCCGTCAAAATCACGGTTTATCAGCTCTCCAATGTCCTCATATGTCCCGGTCTCTGTCCAGAACTGTCCAAAATCTTTCTCTGCGACTGCACGCACGACCGACAGCGGATTGTAAACCGGCCTGCCATTGATATTGTAGCCATTGTACCACTCCTTCATTTTCTGAAAATCAGCGTGATACCGCTCGCACAGCCATGCCACCTCCTCCTCTGTAAAGCCGGTAAACTCCCCTAAATCCTTGGGGCGTATCATCGTATATTCATGAAAATTATTGACTGCGGACTGTCCCTTCGCGCGAACCATCGGCAAAATACCTGTAAGATATGCAAGGCGGATATAGGACATGGCGTCACTGCTCTTAAACAATACCCTAAGAAAATCAATATACGCTGACCGTTCTTTGCTCTCTAGCCCCAGCTCCCGGACTGGATAGTCCCATTCATCAAAAATAATGACAAACTGATTTCCCGTCTCATGATTTATGATTCCCAGCGCCGTATTCAGCGCCATTTCCTCCTGTATCCATTCTGGATACGCCTCCTTTAATTCCCTCACCACCGATTTACTGATATACTGGCTGGGATCGGTTCCAATCGCTGCTGCTGTGACAAACTGCGCCTGAATATCCACAAAGATCGTATCATACTGATTCATACTGCTCAAAAACAACACATCTTTCGTACATTTGAGCGGCTCAAACAGACTTCTTGAATCGGCGCCTCTGCTAAAGTATGCTGTCATCATGTTGGCAGTGACAGATTTGCCAAATCTGCGCGGCCTGCTGCTACAGATAAATTTTTCATCCGCATCTTTTTCCAGCAGTACATTGAGCATCCTCGTCTTATCTATGAAATACTTGGTTTTGGAAAATGCTTCATATCTGTCATTTCCTATATTTAAGAATCTCCCCACAGCAAACCTCCTTTTTTTAATCTTTTTGTTGCTTTCAATGTATACTCACGACAGATTAGATCTGCCGTGAGTATCGCGCCAGCCGCAGCCGCGAAGCGGCATATTTCCTTATGCGGCTGTGTGCATAACTTTATACTGGCGGTCAGTCTTTTCGACCGTCAGTATATCATGGAACACTGCCTTCGTCAATCTGGTTTCTATCACTTGATGCAAAATCTCAAAACGCCTTTTGCGCGCCTGCCGGAACACTCAATCTCGTAGCGTCCATCCAAAATATAAAAACAGTCCCATGCAAAGTACAATCAGCACAATAAAACCAAATATGCCGCAATACTTATATTTTATGCCTGTCTTTTCCGGCCATATCTTTTTCTCATACTGATAAAACTGAAACGCTGTCACCCCAAAGATCACCAAATACAGCATTGTAAGCAGCAGGAAGCAGACAGACAGCACCTCCTGTACGCCGCCCCCTCCACCGTATCCTAGCGTTGTCACAGCAAATTGCGGCAGAATCACCAGCACAAACATTACGATCAGCGGAATCATTCCCTGCGCATGCATTGTGCTCAAATAGTCTTCCTCCTGCTGATACTGGCAAACCGTAAAAAATTTTAACGCAGTTTTTTTCTCTCTCATTCCCTCATCTCCTCCATATTTCTATGCAGCCGCTCGATTCGTTTCATCTCGATCTCGAGCACTTCTTTTCCCAATGCCGTTATGACATAGCTTTTTCTCTTTTCCTCCTCCCTGACAAAACGAATCAGGCCATCCTTCTCCATCTTGGACAGGCTGCCATACATTGTGCCCGGCGCCAGCAGGATCTCCCCCTTCGTCAGCTCCTTCACCTTTTGAACAATCCCATAGCCATGATTCGGCTGCCGAAGGCATAAGAGAATATAAAAACCGGTTTCTGTCATAGGGACGTAGACTTTCTTGATATGTGCATCCGTTGCAATCACCTCTCTTTTATATATTTTACTGCGATATATCGCACTTCGATACTGACATATATATCGCAGTACGATATATATGTCAAGCAAATTGAGTAGGAGGAAATTCCTCTGATTAAGGAATTTCCGACTTTGCTTTGTTCTTTACCGTTTTCCAGTGCTTCCAGATACACATTCTCAACCGGTATCTTATATGCTTGTCTGTTTTCGTGCAGAAACTCTTCATGCTCCCGATTTTGTAATAGTTTATCCAGCCTCGAATAAGCTGGTTTAGTTTCTCTATTTTATACCGTTTTCCCACTCCCCAGCTCCTGCTTGTGAGCTCTTTCGCTTTTGCCTTGAACTTCTCTATTGATTTTGCGTGCGGTTTTGCCTTGTATTGTTTGGCTGATGCATCATAATAAAATCCAAAGCCAAGATACTTGATTACTTTTGGTTGTATTAACCTTTAATCCCAGCTTTTCTTCTATAAACCTGCTTATATTCTTCATCACCCTGTTTGCCGCCATTTCACTTCCGACCATTATGATACAGTCATCGGCGTATCGTACAAATTCAAGCCCCTTACTTCCATTTCCTTGTCCAGTTCATTCCGCACTGGCGGCATATTTCCTCTGCACGGGTCTACGCATAATAAAAGACACCCGCCCCGAGTGTCTTTTGATAAAATATTTTTCTACAGTTCGTTAGAAAGTTAAGCACCCTCTGTCCGCCTGGTTTTCGCGGTATTGTCATAGGATGCCTTGAGGATCGGGCTCAGCGGCTTATACAGTAAGAAGGTCAGAACCGATACGACAGAACCTTTTAAAAGATTCAGCGGAGCCACACAAAACGCCACAAAAGTAAATACATTCGTGATATTAGAATTGATCTCTGTTCCCATTCCGATGATCGCCTCGAGCGGCATGCCGTACATCACCGCAAAAGTCGGAAGCAGGTACACCGCATTGAAAAGGGTTCCGAACACTGTCATACACAGAGTTCCCGCCGCACTTCCGATGACTGCTGTCGCCTTTTTCTTTCTCGCATGGTAGATCAACGTCGCCGGCAGGATCATGGAACAGCCCACGCAGAAATTGGCGAGCTCTCCGACAAAAGCCGTGGAAGTCGGCTTAAACAGCAGCTTGATGATGATCTTGACAAACTCTGTGAGAATACTGGCTACAGGACCAAACGCAAATCCGCAGATCAGTACCGGCAGTTCGCTGGCGTCGATCCCATAGAATGGCGGGGCGAACGGTACAGGAAACTCGATCGTCATCAGGACGCCCGCGATCGCGGAGAACATACCGATCATGGCGGTCTTTCTGGCTGTCAGTATCCTGCCTTTGTCTCCGTTTCGCTTGGCGATAAGCTTCTCGGCGATCACTGCCACAAGCACTACCGCTGCCACAATTCCCACAAATTCCAACACAAATGTGAGATTTTCGACGATGTTCGTGATAAACTGGTTCATAATTTTCAATCTCCTTTTTGCTGATCTCTTCTGAGGAGTTTGTATGGAGTATGGAGGTATGTATCTGTGCGCCGGGCACGGGCAGCCTTAGCTGCATATTTCCTTTCCGCGTCCGTGTGCATAAAAAATCCCCGAATGTTTCTGGCATTCGGGGAGTACACACAACATACCATTCCCTGCATGGATACATCCTGCATCCGCAAAGAATCTGCATCTTCTCTCATCCAGACTTTACTGTCGGTTATGGAATCTCACCATATCAGCCACTTTGTTCCTGCGCTGCATGCGCCGAAACAAAAAGCGGGTCGCGGACTTTACCGCCGGTAGGGAATCTCACCCTGCCCCGAAGATCTGTTATTTTGTTTACGGGTATTACTATAGCATGAAAACGGCTGGTTATCAAGGGGTTTTCGGGTTTTTTTGAAATTTGTGGTGACTGACAAATGCTTTAGCGGTACTCAAACCGTGTCGGCGCATTTGCCAGACTGCTCGTTCCTATGAAGACCTCAAATGCGCCCGGCTCACTCTCCCACCTGCCGTTTTCTGTCAGGAAGCGAAGCTCCTTCTCGGTGATGAAGAAACGAACATTTTGCTGCTCGTCTGGCTGAAGCGTCACCTTGCAGAACCCTTTGAGCTCCTTCACAGGGCGGACCACGCTCGCTGCGATGTCGCGGATATAGAGCTGCACCGTCTCCGTTCCCTCCACAGAGCCTGTGTTCCGAACGGTGACGCTGGCGGTGAGGATCTCGTCCTTTGTCATGTGATCCCTGTCCAGCACGACCGGCGATACGGAAAAGCTGGTGTATGTCAGCCCGAATCCGAACGGATACAGCGGACTGTTGGGAATATCCAGATATTTCGAACGGAAGCGGTCCTTATCCTTTCCGGGGACATGAGGGCGTCCTGTCGGATACTCGTTGTAGTGCACCGGAACCTGTCCCACACAGTACGGAAAGCTCATCGGCAGTTTTCCGCTGGGACTGTACCTGCCGGACAGCACATCCACCAACGCCCGCGCCCCCTCCGTGCCCGGCATCCATGCCAGCAGGACAGCCTGCGCCTTCTCCGCGATCTGACGGATGTCTAGGGGCCTGCCGGAGAACAGCACCACGGCGACCTGATCACACACTGAGCAGACTCTGTCCAGAAGTTCCTGCTGGATCCCGGGGATCTGGATCCCGGCGCTGCTGGCGGCCTCGCCGGACTGCCTCCGGTCCTCCCCGAGCAGCAGCACGACCTGCCCGCACGCCTTTGCCGCCTCCACAGCCTCGTCCATCATACGCTGCTGTTCCTCCGCGGAGACCATCTCATCCGTGCATTCCAAAAACCCCTCCAGCTTCCTGCCGGAATCAGTCATTGGACATCCGCAGCAGAATACCGCATCTGTATCTGCACACTGCTCGAGCACAGCCTCACGCAGTGTCGCCACATCTTTTGTCTCGCCTGTAATCGACCAGGCACCCATCAGGTTCCTGCTGTTCACATAGGGACCGATGTAGGCTGTCTTTTTCTTGTCAGACAGTGACAGAACGCCCTCGTTCTTCAGGAGGACAAACGACTTGCGCGCCGCCTCCCGTGCGAGCGCGCGGTGTTCCTCGCAGAGAATGATCTGCTTTTCTTTCTCCTCATCCGCGTCCTTGAACGGCGCCTCAAAGAGCCCCAGCGCATTCTTGAGTGTCAGGATCCGCATGACTGCCTCGTCAATGAGCGCCTCCGGCACTTTGCCGTCCTGAACCAGCGCCATAAGCTGCTCTGCGTAGACTCCTGACATCATGTCCACATCCACGCCCGCTGTCACAGCGCGCTGCGCCGCCTGTGTCCTGTCCGCGCAGTATCCATGACAGAGCATCTCCTCGATCGCCGCCCAGTCCGATATCAGGACGCCGTCAAACCCCATCTCCTCCCGCAGGATCTGGCGCATCAGCCGCCTGTTTCCCGTCGCCGGAATCCCGTCGATCGTATTAAAAGCCGTCATCACCAGCGCCGCCCCGGTCTGGATCCCCGCCTCATATGCCGGTAGATAAAACTGGCGCAACGTATGTTCCGACAGCTCGACCGTGTTGTAGTCACGCCCCGCATCGGGCGCGCCGTACCCTGCAAAATGCTTGACGCAGGCAGCTACGCTCCCCGCCTTTCGCAGATCCTCCCCCTGGTATCCCCGCACCATTGCAACCGCATAGAGGCTGTTCAGATATGGATCCTCGCCCGTCGATTCCATCACGCGCCCCCAGCGCGCGTCCCGCACCAGATCTGCCATGGGTGAAAAGGTCACATGCACTCCGCTGACAGCCGCCTCCTGCGCCGCCATCCTGGCACACCGCATGGACAACTCCGGCTCAAAGGCCGCCCCCTGTCCCAGCGGTATCGGAAACACTGTCCTGTATCCATTGATAACGTCGAGCATGAACAACAACGGAATCTGATGCGGATGCTTTTCCATGTATCCTTTCTGTATCCTTTTTGCCGCGTCTGCCCCTGACACCCCGATCACAGAGCCCGCCAGCCCGATATTTTCCTCTGTAAATCCCTTGTCCGCCATCGGTCCTGTCGCCACGAACTCACCTGTGTAAAACGAACCGATCACCTGGTTCATCTGTCCGATCTTTTCTGCGAGGGACATGTCGTCCAACAACTCCTGCAACGCTTCTCCCGTCATACTGTTGTTCCTCCTGACTTTCTTCCTATTTCTTAAACTTCCTGCGGTACTCCAGCGGGGAGTACCCTGTGTTTTCCTTGAACATTTTTGTAAAATACGAAAAATTGCTGTAACCCACATAGATGGAGACGGTGTTGATCGGCAGGTCGCTGTGGACAAGCAGGTTCTTTGCCTCCTCCACCCGCTTCTGCAAGATGTAAGCACTGATGGATATGCCGTACTCCTTCTTAAAAATCCGCGCCATATAATCCGTGTTGAGATACACCATCTCCGCCAGCGCGTCACGCCGGATCTCCTCCTGGTAATGAGAATCGATATACTGGCGGATCTTCTCAGTCACCGTCGCTGTCCTGTTCACATACTTCTCATACCGCACCGCCTCGTGTATCAGATCCGACGCGTATGCCAGTGCGCCGTAAATGCCGCTGAGCGCATCTTCGCGGATCTGCTTGTCCTCCCGCTCCGAGAAGAGAAGATGTGCCTTGATCTCCCTCCTTGCAAGCCACGAGTACACGATCTGCGTGACATCCACCCTGAAGGCTTCCAGGATCTGCCGCGTGACCATCTCCCGGCGCTCCATCTCCTCCAGATACGCTTTCATGCCAGCTGCAAGTGCCTCCTCCTTCCCTTCCTCCATCAGGATCTCCCACAGCCCCATATTGGAATTGCGGTATGTGTTCTCGGGATGGATAAAATCCGACAGGTACAGTACGCGGTTGCGCACCGACAGGCTGTTGTCCCGCATCCTGCGGATCTGTGCCAGCACCTTTGCCATCTCAAAACCATTCTGGACTGCCCCTGCTCCCGCCCAGAGATTCATCTCAAAGTTTTCCAGAAACCAGCTCACAAACCGCGCGAACGCCGCTCTCACCGCGGCGCCGTCGACGCGTCCGCCCTCGCGGCAGATGACGGCACAGCTGCCCGCCTCCACCGAAACGACGGACTCCACCGACATGCCGCTGTCCGAAAGCAGTTCAGAGAGCACATTTCCCACCACAAAGTCGAGCGTGCCTCTGTCCCAGATCCCCTCCTGAGCCTTCCCGTCATGGAAGATGACATACAACAGATAAAACCTTTCATTCAAGTAATCCCTGTCCTGGCGCTCCGACTCCGCGATAAACGGTTTCTGCGGTATGCGCCCGGCGAGCACCTCCCGCCAGAACTCCCTGCAGATGAGTGACTGGTTCCGCTTCCAGTGCCGGCTCTCCTTCTGGTAATCCGCAAACGCCCTCGCCTGCTCTGCCTTTTGCACCGCCTTTCTGAGCGCACAGGAGAGCTTGCCAAAATCGACCGGCTTGAGCAGATACTCCACACTGTCGAGCGCGATCGCACGTCTCGCGTAGTCGAACTCCGCGTAGCTTGTCAGAAAGATGACCGACATTCTGTACCCTTTGCTGCGCACCCACTCGATCAGATCAAAACCGCTTTCCTGGGGCATGACGATATCGCTGATGATCACATCCACATCCGCCATCTCCATGATCATCTGCGCCTGCTTCACAGAAAACGCCGTGTAGACAACGTCGATCCCGCAGTCCTTCCAGTCTACATTTTTCTTGATACTCTCAATCATGTACTCCTCGTCGTCAACCAGCAAAAGATTCATAATTCTCCCCTTTTTGATACGGAATATGGATATCGACAATCGCACCCCCGAGCGGGCTGTTCTCAAAATGAATCTCACCCTTGTCCTGATAGTAGTAATAAAATCTTTTCATGCAATTTTCTATCCCGACATGCTCCCCGCCTTTCGAGATATTCTCCCCGCGCTGCAGCCCTTGCAGAATGTCCTGCGGGAATCCCCTTCCGGTGTCCGAGATATAGATATTCACATATTTTTCATCCTCCCGGTCCTCCGGGTAGACCGTGACCGATATCAGCGTCCGCTCCGACAGGGTCAGCGCGTGCTTTGCCGCATTCTCCACAAAGACCTGTATCAGGAATGGAAAGATCAGCGCATCCGTGACCTCCTCCTGTATCTCCACATAGTACTCAAAATTGTCCGGGTGGCGCAGCAGCAGTATCTTGAGATAATTCTGACAGTGCGTCGCCTCCGCCGTCACCGGGACAAGCTCATGCACATTGCGGAATATATAACTCAGGTATTCCGCGGCGATCCGGCTCATCTGCTTCGCGCCGTCGTACTTGCCAAAACCGATCATGCTGTAGATGAAGTTCAGGCAGTTGAGATAAAAGTGCGGCCGGATCTGGAGCTTTAGATAGTCCATCTCCACCTTCTGCTTCTCGAGCTCCTGCTCGTACAGCGTGATCTTGAGCCTGCGGATTTGTTTGATCATATGTTTAAACTTGTCGTCGATCTGCTCCAGTTCCAGCAGGTTGGTCTCGGTGAGCGCAAATTTATAGTCGCCCTCATCATAATTTTCCAGATTTTCCACAAACTGCTGTACGGGCGCCAGCAGGTTCCTTTTCAGCCACCAAAGCATGAACGCAGAGACACCGATCAGCGTGCTCGCGATCACACAGAGCACGATCACGCTCCCCAGCATCAGCTCCATCATGCGCTCGCCGGAGACGCGCATCTGGATCTCAAACGGCGCCTGCGACAAAAGCTTGCAGATCGACGGCTCCCCGACAGACTCCTCTGTGCTTTTGTCCAGAAATTTCCCGCCGGTGAGCATCCCGACCGTCTGACCGCCCTCGTCCACCAGGCGCACATACCCGTTCTCACCCACCGTCATGCTGGAAAAGGGCTCCAGAATGCTTTTGACATTCACATAACATCCCAGGCTGACACCGTCAGTCTGCGCGATCTTGCACATGTACGTCTCGCCGCCGCAGGTGACGATATTCCACTTCTTTTTGACCGAGTACGAATAGTCCTGCAGCACCCTGACCTGTTCTGTCATAGCCATCTGCACCTCCGCCGGTGCGCGGTGCCCGTCCTCCTGCGACAGCGTCAGATGCCAGTACGCATCTGCTTCCCCAAGATACAGAAACATCTGGTACTCCTGCCCATACTCCCAGATACTCGACAGATACATCTCGCGCAGCTTCGATACGGGGTACTCAATGTTCTCCTCTTCCCGGATCATGTTCACGTACTTCCAGAACGCAGAATCAGCCTGTCTCCGCTCCATGATCGTGGAGAACAGGCTGCGGCTGATGCGCAGAAAGCGGCTGTCCAGCTCGCGCATATAGAGCTCCGACATCTCATCCATATCCCGCAGCGTCTGGTGGCGCACCCGCCCCAGTATCAGCATGCTTCCCGCCGTGTAGACCGCCAGCACCAGCAGCAGCACACACAGAAAACGCTTCATCTGCTGGTCCATTGTCTTTTGCTTTCTGCGTTCCGCACTATGCATAAATCTCCTCCTCAGCCCTTTTTCGCATTATCCTTTCACAGCGCCCAGCGTGATACCTTCCGCAAAGTACTTCTGCAGGAACGGATATATGATGAACAGCGGCAGCATCGCGATGAACGCGATCGCCATTCGAATGGAAGTCGCCGGCAGCTTGGCAACCTCGGCGCCGATATTTCCTGCAACCTTCCCACTAGCCAGATACTGGATATCCGTTATCATCTGGTTCAGCAGGTTCTGAATGCTGTACAGTTTCTGTCCTGCATTCCCTGATAAATAATATAACCCATTTGTCCAGTCATTCCAATACGCCAGACCGGAAAAAAGTCCCATTGTCACAAGAATCGGCTTGCCCAGAGGCAGCACCAGCGACAGAAATATCCTCAGATGCCCCGCGCCGTCAATCTTTGCCGCCTCAAACAGCGCGTCCGGAATGCTCGTCATATAGTAACTGCGGATCATCAGCACATTGTTCGCACTGAGCAGCAGATTGGGGATGACCAGCGCCCACAACGTGTTTTTGATGTGAAAATAATTCACATACATCAAATAAGTCGGCACCAGACCGCCGTTGAACAGCATGGTGAAAAAGATAAAAAATGTAATCCCCCGGCGGTACGGCAGCGTCCTGACAGACAGCGGATACGCCATCAGGGCAGACATTGCCACATTGAGTATTGTGCCGAGAAAGGTCGCCAGGATTGTCACCCCGTACGCACGCAGGATCTTATCCCCCTGGCGTATGATATATTGATAGGCATAAAAACTGATCTTTTCCGGGAAAAAGGAATACCCATTGCGGATCAGAACATTCTCGTCCGTGATGGACGAGACAAATACCAGTAAAAACGGCAGCACCACCATCAGTGTGACCAGGATCAACACTGCGTTGATCCCGATCTGAAACTGCCTGCTGCTTTTTGAGTCCGTCATATTCTTTCTCCTCTCACGATTAAAACAGTGCGCGCTCCTTGTCGACCCTGCGCACGATCCAGTTGCTTGCAATCACGATCACAAAGCCCACAAGGGACTGATACACGCCCGCCGCGGAGGACATGCTGATATTTCCCTGCTCGATCAGCGCGCGGTACACATAGGTATCGATCACGTTCGTCGTCGGAAAGAGCACACCGGAGTTCATCGGCACCTGGTAGAACAGCCCGAAATCCGAGTAGAAGATCCTGCCGATGCTCAGCAGCAGCAGCGTGATGATCGTGGGGGTGAGGCTTGGCAGGGTGATCCTGGTGATCTCCTGCCATTTGCTGGCACCGTCCAGCCTGGCAGCCTCATAAAAAGAAGGATCGATTCCGATCAGGGAGGCAATATAGATCAGGCAGCCGTACCCTACACCCTTCCAGCAGTTGGCGATGATCAATATAAAGGGCCAGTATTTCGGCTCCTGATACCACTGTATCCCCTCGATCCCCAACGCGGCGAGGAGCGAATTGTTGACGAGACCGTTCTCCGAGCTCAGCAGCGCGTACACGATGTAGCTCAGGATGACCATGGACATCAGAAACGGGAGCAGTATCGCGCTCTGGTACAGCTTTTTGAGCTTCGTGCTGCGCACCTCGCAGATCAGGATCGCGATCGCGATGCCCACGACCATGTTCACGATTATGAAAGCGACATTGTACAGCAGCGTGTTGCGCGTGATGATCCATGCGTCCGGCGAGTTGAACAGAAATTTAAAGTTCTCAAACCCCGCCCACGGACTGCCAAGGATCCCCTTGGCAAAATTCAGCTTCTTGAACGCGATAATGATACCCGCCATGGGGATATAGTTGTTGATCAGCAGGTACGCCAGCCCCGGCAGCAGCATCAGATACAGGGGCAGGTGTTCCCGAAAATGCTTTGCGTCTGTTTTCTTCTTCATGCGATCCTCTCCTCTTATCTGCCGGCAAGCCACGCGTCAAACTGCTCCTGCTTGGCAGCGATCAGCTCGTCGATGCCAGCCTGTTCCAGCGCTTCCAGGAACTGCGGGATATAGACCTCAGGATCTGCAGAACCGCTGTTTAAGGACACCGAATACTGTTTGACCACATTGCTGAGCGCCGCGATCTGGTTCTCGTAACCCGAGCTGTTGAAGAAGAAACCGACCGCTTTGGAGTCCTTCGCGGAATCGTTAAACTCCTCCATCTTTTCCCAGAGCTGCGGGTCAGAACCCGTCCACTTGTGGGCGATGAACTGGTTGGGCAGCTCCCAGCCAAGGTTCAGGCTGTAGCCTACATTGTCCACCGTGATGCCCTCCGGGTAGTTGATGATCCCGTTCTCGGCGTCCTCCATCACATAGTCTGTGCCCTCCTCGCCCCAGTTTAAGAGGTTCATGACCTCGGGGCTTCCGTAGATATAATCCAGCACCTGCATCGTCTTTTCCGGATTTTCCGAGTTTTGCGCGATCGAGAAATTTACATTGTTGTAAGTCGAACAGTTCTTGATCGGATGATCAGAAAACGGCACGATCACAAACTCATATCCCGTCGAGCTCTCAAACTCCACCGGCGTTCCCGGGTGGTACGAGAAAAAGATGGAAAACAGATTGCCCGCCTTGCACACCGTACGCCAGTTCTCCGTGTCGGTTCCCGCATCCTTGCTGATATAGCCCTTCTCGTACCAGTCGTGCAGCATCGTCGCCGTCTCCCTGTACCAGTCGCTGGCATAGAGGTTCACGATCGTCGTGCTGTTCTCCTGGTCCAGCAGCACGCCAAGGTAGTTGTTGTCCGCCAGATTGTCCCCGTTAAACAGGCGGCTCAGCGGCGCATCCTCGTTTGCGGAGAACAGCATCTTCATATCCGGCTCTCCCGCCCGTACTGTCTCAAACACAGTCTCCATATCCTTCGGCTCATGGATGGCGGACGTGTCGATCTGGTACTTCTCCACCAGGTCCTTCCGCATATAGATAGCCGGAATGCTGCCGCGCTCGATCTGGTTCGGAACACCGTACACAAACCCGTCCACACTGTTGGACTTGAGCACATCCTCCCCAAAGATCTGTTTCAGGTTCGTGCCGTACTGGTCGATCAGCGCCGTCATATCGACGATCTGACCGCTGTTCATGTACTGCACGGCAGTCGTCCCCGTCGTATAGAGCATGTCGATCTTCTCATCCCCTGCCAGCATCAGCTGGATCTGCTGGTCAGCGCTCGCCCACGGCAGCACGACCAGATCCAGCCGCGCGTCCAGCTCCTCCTCCAGGATCTCGTTCACCTTCTGCTCGATCCGCTCCTCGTCGGGCTGCTGGGAGCCCTTGAGCACCAGCGTGACCGTGTAGGGCTCAGCCCCGCCCTGCTGTTCTGTGCCGGATCCGCCGCACGCCGTCACGAGCACAGCCATCGCAGCCGCTGTCAGACCCAGTATTCTTTTCTTCCACACTTTGTTCTGCATTTGTAAGTCCTCCTACATAAAGTATATTGTAAAATAAACATACCAGTTTTAACCGCCAGATTCTATAACTGTTCCGACTTCCTGCTATCACTGTTCCGACCTCTCACACCACCGTGCGTACCATTCGGTACACGGCGGTTCAATCAACTTAACATTTGACACGCCTTTTGACATAGTACTCTGACATTGAGATTAGCCCAAATTCGGCTAGTCTCTTGTTCGTTATCGCCATCTGTACATCTCCCGTGCGACATATTCTCGCTATACCTTTTGTATATGCTGCCCGGTATGCCCTGTCTTTTGGCACTCCAAGTTTCATCAGGTTCTTTGCTTTGTTCTTTGCCGTTTTCCAGTGCTTCCAGATACACATTCTCAACCGGTATCTTATATGCTTGTCTGTTTTCGTGCAGAAACTCTTC